>Ga0315272_10000142_pt1 | contig 32615 bp, 32 predicted proteins | sample C3_middle_MG_FD_203918 | JGI IMG/M metagenome (GOLD analysis project Ga0315272, IMG submission 203918) | Sediment microbial communities from Yellowstone Lake, YNP, Wyoming, USA - C3_middle | ecosystem: Environmental > Aquatic > Freshwater > Lake > Sediment | place: USA: Wyoming | collected...
ACACGGATATGAACAAGGTCCGGAACGATTCCCTGGCGCTTAATCCAAAGCTGAAGATATTCGAGGTCTCGTGCACGACGGGCGCAGGCATCGAAGCATGGGCTCAATGGTTGAACGGGCTCAGATCCTAGTCAAAGGCGTTGTCCAGGGCGTAGGATTTCGCCCCTCCGTGTATAAGCTTGCCACGGGCCTGCGGCTTACCGGCTACGTAACCAATACGAGCGAAGGCGTTCTTGTCGAAGTCGAAGGAGCCGGTATTCCCGAGTTTGTGCGCCGGCTTCGCGACGAAGCTCCGCCGCTTTCCGATATCACCGATATCTCGATCACCAGACTTCCCTTGCAGGGCTATGCCGATTTTACGATCCGTACCAGCGCTGACCAAACCGTTGGTCAGCCCTTCACGCTGGTATCTCCCGATATTTCACTATGCGATGATTGTTTGCATGAATTGTTAGATCCTTCCGACCGTCGCTACCTGTATCCCTTCATCAACTGCACGAACTGCGGCCCCCGTTACTCCATAACCAGATCCGTTCCGTATGACCGGCCGAACACCACCATGGCAGGGTTCACGCTCTGCCCCGATTGTCTCAGGGAATACCATGATCCACTCAACCGTCGATTTCATGCCCAGCCGAATGCCTGTCCTGTGTGCGGACCGCGGGTTGAATTTAGAATGCGGAATGCGGAATGCGGAGTTTCCCCTCACCCTGGCCCTCTCCCCGAAGGGGCGAGGGAAATAAATGAAATTCCTCTCCCCTCCGGGGAGAGGATAAAGGTGAGGGGAAAGGATGCAATGTCTGAGTGCATAATGCTTCTCCAGCAAGGTGGGATCGTCGCGATTAAAGGGCTTGGGGGATTTCATATTGCCTGTGACGCTGCCAATGATCGCGCTGTCCGGAGATTACGAGAGAATAAACGGAAGAGCAATAAGCCTTTTGCGGTGATGTCGCTTTCTCTCGATGACGTCAACCAGTTCTGCGAGGTCTCACGTGAAGAAAAAGATTTGCTCAGGTCCAACCGACGGCCGGTGGTGCTGTTGCAAAAGAAAGCAGGCAATCATCTCTCCGATGCAGTTTCACCGAATAACCGTTATGTAGGCATCATGCTGCCCTATACGCCTCTTCACCATCTTTTGTTCACCCATCCGATAGTGGCAGGAAGTGCCGATAATCAATCACACTTTAAAGCACTGGTCATGACGAGCGGCAATCTCTCTGAAGAGCCGATCGTGCGGGACAACGATGAGGCTTTCAGGAAGCTTTCCGGGATGGTCGACGGCTTCCTTTTTCATGATCGGGACATCTTTATGCGGGTGGATGATTCTGTTGTCAGAATGCGGAATCCGGAATCCGGAATGCGGAATGATAGCAACTCCGAACTGATGTTTTTCAGAAGATCTCGTGGCTACGCTCCGGGGCCGATCGCGCTTCGTGACGACGGGCCTGAGGTACTTGGCGTCGGTGCTGATCTAAAGAACACGTTCACGCTGACCAAAGGAAGATTTGCCATTCCGAGTCAGCATATCGGCGACATGGAGAATTACGAGACAATAAAGTTCTTCGAAGAATGCCTGGCGAATCTCAAAGCCGTATATCGGGCTGAACCAGTGGCTATTGTCCACGATCTGCACCCAGGGTATCTGTCGACGCAATGGGCGGAGAACCAGGCGTCAGGGGTCAGGGGTCAGGGGTCAGGAAAACCCGAAACCCGAGACCCAAAACCTGCGGTTCGGCTCTTTGCCATCCAGCATCACTATGCCCACATCGGCTCTGTCATGGCGGAACATGGTCTGACTAATAAAGTAATTGGCGTTGCTTTCGATGGCACCGGTTATGGTGGTGATGGAAACCTATGGGGCGGAGAGTTCCTGATCGCAGACTGTGAAGGGTTCGAACGTGTTGGGCAGTTCAAATATGTACCTCTGCCGGGCGGAGAAGCAGCGATCCGGGAACCGTGGAAAACCGCGGTCAGCTATATCATAGAAGCCAAAGGCAGCGATGCAGGCAAGACGCTCAAGGAAATCGGATTTATTGAAAAATATGGAACAAAGGAAATGGAACAATTAATGATTATCGCCCGGTCCAGGGATTTTTCACCGTTGTCGTCCGGCGCCGGGAGGTTGTTCGACGCCGTTTCGGCACTGATCGGGGTTTGCGACCACAATACCTTCGAAGGCGAAGCAGCAATGGCGCTGGAATCATTGACCCGTGAAGGGATAGATGGTGAGTACGTGGTTGAGTTGAAGCTGGAAAACAGCTATACTGTTCTGGATTTTTCCGGGACCATAGGCGGGATTCTGCGCGATATGAACAGAAATATATCAAAAAAAGAAATAGCAACCAAATTTCATAACACCATAGCCTCGATCATCCGGACCATGGTGCGTCGGTTACGGGAAGCCTACGGCATCTCGGATGTCGCGCTCAGCGGCGGGACCTTTCAAAACCTCTATCTTTTGAATCGAACGATACGTCTGCTTTCCCAGGACGGGATGAACGTATATAGGAACGAGAAAGTTCCCTGCAATGACGCTTGCATCTCGCTTGGGCAGGCGTATCTGGTGAGGGAAAGATTGAAAAAGTCGCCCCTCCCTTGATGGGAGGGGATTAAGGGGAGGGTGAAAGGGCAGCAATGAAAGCACCCCCACCGAACCTCCCCCATCAAGGGGGAGGCTACAACAAATCTATTATTATGGTGCATTCATGAAACCCATGCTCGATGAATTAACAATGCTGATGGACGGCATCAACAGGCCCCTGAAGCTTATGGAGGTCTGCGGCACGCATACGGTAGAGATTTTCAGTAGTAGGGTGGGCAATGCCCACCAAAACATCTATCATGTTGGTGCGCGGTGCGCACCCTACCTCTAAGGAAGTGCGGAATATGAAGGCAATGCTCTCGGAATTAAAGTTTTTGATGGACGGCATCAACAGGCCCCTGAAGCTCATGGAGGTCTGCGGCACGCATACCGTGGAGATCTTCAGGCACGGAATACGTGGCGTTATCCCGAAGACCATCACGCTACTGAGCGGCCCCGGGTGTCCGGTTTGCGTCACCTCGATCCATGATGTAGATATGGCGATCGCGATAGCCAGACGGCCCGAGGTGGTTCTCGTGACGTTTGGCGACATGATGCGCGTTCCTGGCGGGAAAGAATCGCTGCTGGAGGCGCGCTCCGAGGGGGCTGATGTACGCGTCATGTACTCTCCCCTGGATGCGCTGAAACTTGCTCAATCAGAAAAAAACAAGCAGGTAGTCTTTTTTGCCACCGGGTTCGAGACAACATCGCCTTTGATCGCAGCCACCGTATTCGAAGCCGCACGATTAGGTGTGCCGAACTTTTCGATCTTCTCATCACACAAGCTTGTTCCACCGGCACTCAAGGCTTTGCTCGACTCTCCCGATGTCAAGGTGGATGGTTTTATACTGCCCGGCCATGTGAGCACTATAATCGGGAAAAAACCGTATGAGTTTGTGGCAACAAAGTACCACATACCGTCGGTCATCACAGGATTCGAAGCCAAAGAGATCATCGAAGGGATACTTATGATCGTCAGGCAGATCGCTCAGAAAAGGGCAGAAATAGAAATCCAGTACCGGAATATCGTGAAAGAAGAAGGGAACCCAAGGGCTGTAGCCCTTCTGGAGCAGGTGTTTGAGACGACTGATGCCTACTGGCGCGGGATCGGCGTGATTCCCGGCAGCGGTCTCAAACTTCGACAGAACTATGCCACCTTTGATGCTGTAACCCGCTTCAAACCCGAGGTATCGAACGAGCCCGAGCCGGAGCTTTGTTCCTGCGGCGATATCCTGCGGGGCGTGAAGATCCCGACCGAATGTCCGCTCTTCGGCACCGGCTGCACACCGGATAGCCCGGTGGGACCGTGCATGGTCAGCACAGAAGGCAGTTGCGCGGCGTATTATAAGTATGGGCAGCAATAAGTAAACCCGCGTCGACGTATAGTTATAACGACGAATAAAAAACCCTCACCTACCCTCTCCCCTCGGGGGAGAGGATAAAGGTGAGGGGGGACTTTCAAATGAAAGCAGATAATCATGGATAGAATCCTTCTAGGTCACGGCAGCGGCGGCAAAATGATGCACCAGCTGATCCGCGATTACTTCAGCCCGGCCTTCGGCATAGAAGGCACAGGCGATTCCGCTATTGTTCACGTGCCTTCGAAACGGCTTGCCTATACCACCGACTCCTACGTGGTCACGCCGCTCTTCTTTCCCGGCGGCAACATCGGCGACCTGGCTGTGTGCGGGACGGTGAACGACCTCGCTGTTGCAGGCGCCGAACCGCTCTTTCTTACCGCCGGCTTCATCATTGAAGAAGGTTTCCCGCTTGCTGATCTCAAAAAGATCATCGCATCCATGTCAGCGGCTGCAAAACTGGCTAATGTGCGCATCGTTGCAGGCGACACCAAGGTCGTGAACAAGGGCAAAGCAGACGGCATATTTATCAATACGTCCGGCGTGGGAGTTCTCAGGGAGGGAGTAGAGATCGCGGCATCGAGGATCAAACCAGGGGACAAGGTCATTATCAGCGGAGAGATCGGCAACCATGGTGTCGCGATCCTTGCCGAGCGGAACGGCCTCACCTTCGATCCTCCGGTGCAGACTGATTCCCGTCCGCTGAATGATCTTGTCCAGAAGATGTTTGCTGCTGCGAGCGACATCCATTTCATGCGAGACCCTACACGGGGAGGACTTGCAACGACGCTGAAAGAGGCTGCTCTTGAATCAGGTCTGTGCATCAAGATCCAGGAAAATGTTCTGCCTATTCCTCCCCAGGTGAAGGGCGCTTGCGGGCTCCTTGGGCTTGACCCGCTCTATGTTGCGAATGAAGGGATTCTCATCGCAATACTGGATGGTCGGCATGCCGATGCCGCTGTCGCTGCCATGAAAAACCATCCCTTTGGACGGAGCACCGCGATCATCGGCGACGTGGTCGAAGCGCCGACAGGCATGGTGCTGCTCGTGACTTCCATTGGCGGCAGCCGTATTATTGATATGCTGCCGGGCGAACAGTTGCCAAGGATATGCTAAGATTTATTGTCATTAGCGTTACAAACGGCTGTGACCTGAACTCCACGATAATTCGTATGCAAGCTTCCACTTGAACACATCGATAAAATATGGTAGTTTAAATATATCGGTTGCTTACTGAAACCAAATGGGAAAATACGAAAAGCTGCTTGAGCAAATACTGCTCGGAAATTCCGATGCAAACGTCGATTTTGACGAATTGTGCCAACTGTTGCTCAGGCTCGGCTTTGAAACACGCGTACGCGGAAGTCATCATATCTTCAGGAAACAGGGTGTGGAGGAAAGGATCAACCTTCAGCGGGACGGCAGCAAGGCGAAAGTGTATCAAATCCGCCAAGTACGGTCGGTGATTCTGCGGTACAATTTGCGAGGTGAAAACAATGGATAAATACGAAATCATCCTTTACTGGAGCGAAAAAGATAAGATCTTCATCGCCGAAGTGCCCGAATTGCCGGGGTGTATGGCTCACGGCGATACTCAGGAAGCGGCTCTCGCCAATGCCAAGGAGGCAATCCGGTTGTGGCTCGATACCGCGCATGAATTCGGAGACCCGATTCCTGCACCGAAGGGTCAGCGACTGATGTATGCATGATGGCGTGAACGGTCAGAAAACGACAGCACGTACGTAGCCGGTTGAAGTGTTTGAAAACATTTTTAACCGGCTTTTCTTTTTGAAGTTTATGCTGAAATAATGATAATCAAACCGCAAGACACTACTGGGTGCGTTCAGGGAAGGCAACGCTTACCAGGTGAACTATCTCGATTAAACAATTTCCCTGTCGACGTTCTAACTTGAGAGAGAACGAGCAATGAGCATTCTCGACATCATTAAAGGCAGACGGAGCGTCCGGGATTTTACGAACGAGGAAATACCCGAGAGCGCGATTGAAACCCTGGTTGACGCCCTTCGGTGGGCGCCGAGCGCCGGTAATCTTCAAAGCAGGAAGTTCTATTTTGTTTTTAATGAAGATGTCAGAAATAGGCTGGCACAGGCGGGTCTCAAACAAGACTTCGTCAGCTTCATCGCGCGTGCGCCCCTTGTGGTCGTCGCTTGCGCGGACCACCAAATCGCCTCGCGTTACGGCGAGCGGGGCATTCACCTCTACTGCATCCAGGATACTGCTGCAAGTGTCCAGAACCTTCTCCTTGCTGCGCACGAACTCGGGCTCGGCGCCTGCTGGGTAGGTGCGTTTAAAGAAGAAAAGGTGAGGGAAATTCTGAATCTGCCCGACAACCTGGTTCCTGTTGTCATCGTTCCCGTCGGGTATCCAGCGCGGATCCCGAAAGCCCCTGATCGTGTTTCCAGGCAGGGTGCCGTGGAAATGATCACATGATGCTGAGCAATCGAATGGCGAAAAGCTGAGGATAATGAGAGGTTCAAATTGCGGAGATTCATCGTTCGATGAATGGATGAAACAGGGCGATGGGTAGGTTAAATGTTCGTCGGGTATCTACGTTCAAGATGTCCTCATGAAATATCTGTTTTCCTGAGTTTTGCTTTGGTGTATACTTATTACAACGTATACAGGTAATGAATGCATAACCCGTCGGTTTCGTGGAAACAATTCAACTCGAGCTGCGACTGACGGCATCAGTCATAAAAATGTCCCCAAGAATTGCCAGGAGGTCCTCTATGCTATGGGAAGTTGAAGAATTAATAAAGGTTAGCGAACTACAGCCGGATTTGGTAGGCAGCGCTTTAACGAATCTATGGAAAGAGAATCCGCAACTTCACAAAGTGGTGGTGATGAACGCGTATCTGGATGCAAAAATCAGTTTGGGAAAGGGCGCGGAAATTCTCGGAGTGACACGCATCGAACTGGAACGCGAAATGATGGAGAAGGGCATCCCGATTCGCCGGTTAAGCACTGAAGATATTAGCGCCGAGGTTGAGGCGGTCAAACGGTGATCAAGGCGGTAGCCGACAATACGGTTCTGTCTAACTTTGCGTTGATCGAACGCGAAGGAATTTTGAAGTCCGTCTTTGGCGATACGTTGGCGGCTCCAAAAAAAATTTAGCTGAGAGAGCTAAAGGACACCTGGGACACAACGTTATGTCCCCAAAATATTCATGCACGGATATTCTTTTCCCCTGATTGTTGAAACAGCGAACCCCTGCTGATAATTCAGTGCGACCGGCCAAAATTAGCAAGGCTGTGAACTTCGAACAGCAAAGTATCAAATAGCAACAACGTCCCCTGCGCCTTCCGTACTATGGAATTAGCTGATGATAATGAGAGGTTCCAGATTGCAGAGATTCCTCGTTCGATGAATGGATGAAACAGTGCGATGGGTAGGTTAAATGCTCGTCGGGTATTTACGTCCCGAAGTTGTCCTGGAACAAATTGATTATGAAGTTGTATTCACGATAATTGTTCGCTATAATAAACAAAAAATTATGTTGCAAACACTATAGGGGGAAATATGAAAAAGTTAATTGTCGGCTTAGCGTGCTTACTTGCAATTACTGCTTGCGCTTCTGGGCCAAAACCAAACAGGCTAGTTTATTCAAGTGGCTTCAGTTTCGCGAACTACGACTACATTGTAATAGCAAAGTCAGATAGTAGCAATACAAATACATCTCTATATGGGATGGATGTCGAGTTCTCTAACCTCATGAGTAGGTACAACATGAAGGTGGTAGGGGACAAGGAGTACGCAGCTCTTCCGCAGGATGTGCAGAAACGAACCCTTATGGCGCGTATGTCTATAACAGCGAGCGCCAAGAAAATACTGATGAGTGTGTCATTCGACGATGCGATCTCGGGCAGAACTGTTTCAAGCATAAGCGCTTACACGAGGGGCAATCTCATGAACATGGAATCTCGAACAAAGGCATTCGAGGTCGTGTCTGAATCCATTGTTAGCGCACTTGAGCAGGACAAGGGGCTCAAAATTACTGACGAAAAAATTACCGACAAGAAAGCTGCAGAAGAGGAAATCACAAAGCCTGCCTTTAAGTACGACTAATTTACGAGCAAAACGTCCCCGGCAGGCGCCGGCAGCACCTTCAATGTTACAAGTAAGCTGGCGGCCTTCAACCGAACCCCTGCATCCCCGGACAGAATAAGGGAATCCCTCATGAACGAGACGCAAAAAAAAGTGCTTATTGCTGTTGCCGCAGTCGTTCTTGGCATGTTGCTTTTTCCGCCATTCCATTTGAAAGTGCCGCAGGGAGATTTCAGTCGAGGGTATCATTGGCTCTTCGCCCCTCCATTCCAATCCACAGTCGATACCGGCACTCTCATTACCCAATGGTTCGGTGTGCTTATCATCGGCGGCATCGTTTTAATCGTTCTGAAAAACAAATAATGGTCATCTCAGATCAGGTTTACTTAGTTGCCATTTAGATTTCATGTCTTGTCACATTGTTGAGACGATATGAAAGCAAACATGACCTGTGAAATTTCTCACAATACAGCAAATGCCTGAAAATTAGTTTGGCCACGAAGCTAGTGCAAACCGTTCATTTTTGGGGACGAGCATGCCAGGGATTGATCAGATTGTGAGCCTCGTCGCGAACTACCAGGCCGGTCAATATCGGGATGGGGCTGCCGACCGCGTTAATGAGTGGCTGACCGTGTTCGCGGCAAAGGATCGGGTTGCAATAGCCGACGAGCTGGCCCATATTCTGAGACGAGCTTTTTTCACTCGCGAACAGGCTATCCTAAGCGTTCACAATTGGCTGGATCGTCCCAGCGATATCTCGGGCGGCATTGTACAGACTTGGGAAGAAGCCACTTTTCTCGGTGTCCAAAGGGCAGGTGGCAGTCAGCGCGCAGTTCTTGATTTGTTGGATGCAGAAGCGGTCAACATGGGGATCAAACGCGTATCAAGATGCGAGGGATTGAAGCTATTCGTGTACGTAGATGACGTCTCCATCCACGGAATGCGTATCCTCAATGACGTTACGCCCTGGATCAAGGAAACCGCTCCCAGAGTGTGCACGCTGCTGATTGTATTACAGCGGCGTCTACTTGGACAGCAGGATTATGTGACGAATCTACTAACAACTCGAGCTCGCGCTGTAGGAAAGGTGCTGCAGCTGCACTGGTGGTCAGATCATAACTTCTCCCGCGAGGATTGCTATCGACCGGCTGTGATCCCCGACGACCCTGTACTTTCAGCTTACTTGAACAGGAGTGGCGTCGAGCCGCAACTGAGATACGGAAATGCTACAGGCCAGTATTTTAGCTCCAACGAGTCCCGCAGTCTTCTTGAAACAGCCCTCCTCATGGCTGGGATTAGCGTCATCGAGAGCAACCCTTCTCTCAGTCCCCGTAAGTACATTCGTCCGCTAGGGAATACGATTTGGCGTGGTCTCGGTCTCGGCGTACCTATCGTTACGTGGCGTAATTGCCCTAATAGCGCGCCGCTCAGTCTGTGGGCGGATGGTCAGGTGCCTGCGCTGTTCCCGCGCGAGGCAAACTAGAGGTGATCACTATTACCATGGACGAGCGAGTATATGAGCAGGCAGAAGCAATTGTCTTTCACAAGACGCGCGAGAAATGGGGGGCGTTATCGAACATGGCGGCCGGATTTCCGCTCATTGTCGGAGGTGAAGAGTGGTTGACATCAGAGGCCCTTTATCAAGCATGCCGATTTCCCGATCTTCCCGATGTGCAACGCCTGATTCTTGAACAAAGCAGCCCCATGGCAGCTAAAATGAAAAGCAAGCCGTTTCGCGTGAACACGAGGCCTGACTGGGATTCAGCTCGTACGAAGTTGATGCGCTGGGTTCTTCGCGTCAAGTTGGCGCAGAACTTCGACAATTTTTCAGCTATCCTCGTTAAGACCGCGGACATACCATTAGTGGAGCGTTCACACAAGGACCGCTTCTGGGGTGCAGTGCTAGATGATCATGGCTTGCTGCGGGGGGCGAATGTACTGGGCCGGCTCCTAATGGAGCTGCGTGCAGAGATGCGGGGTCGGGAGCGTGATGAGTTGCTGCAGGTCCAGCCCCCTAACCTTGGGAACTTCCGTGTGCTTGAACACACTATTGGCATAGTATCTCACAGCGATCAGCCTGTGTTCAGGACTCGGCTGTTCTGAGCGCGTGAGGATCGAGGCTAACCAGCAGTAGAGTAGACGCTCGGTTGCGCCAGGCTCAACTTAACTGCAATACGTCTGACCAATATAAATGCGATACTTTTATCGGACCTCACCGACGTTGCATAACGTGGGATGTAGAAGCTTGAGCGGAGCTGCGGTTGCAATAAGTCCATTCCGGACACAACGTTATATATCTTGGTGATAAATATGAATACTAATCTTCTTTCCGCTTTTTTCGGCGCTCTTTTCGGTGCAATCTGTACTTATCTCGGTGCTATCCTTATCGATAAAAGGAGACGGCGCTTTGATGCAAATGCTAGACTTATTGCTGCTTTTCTTGACGAACTTGCTGTTCTCAAAAAACCCGGAACGTTTTCCACCGATGTTATACATTTACTACAATCTTCTTTCGATAAACATTATAAAGCTGTTATTGTTTTTAAAGGCTATTTGGCTTGGTGGTTTACTCGAATGCGCTTCAACAGTGCTTGGGAAAACTACTACACAGTTGATGAAAAGGAAAATAAAGACAATATCTGGCTTGAAAAATATTCCGACGCTCTCAATAAAAAGCTTGGCGGCACTGTTCGTTCTAGGGCTATTCAGAACATTGAGCGCATTCTTGCTTTTGCAAAATATAAGTGAACCACGCTCGGAACTTCCTATGGCCATGTCTATATTGCTGTACTTGGAGCAAACCGCACTTCAAACCAAACATCCATAGCAATAAATAATCGTCCTTCACAGCAGCATTAAGAACCGCTTTACAATCACCGCCAATTGTTGTATCACTTACAAACCATCATGCAGACAAACATCCGAAAAAAAGTCTTTTCCCTCGCACTACCCGTTGTGCTTTCGAGCCTGCTTCAGCGTTCGGTCGGCATCGTCGATATCTTCCTGGTCGGCGGTCTTGGCGCGTCCGCTATTGCTGCCGTGGGTATGGCGCAGCTCATGGTCTTCGTGGTCATGAGCGTGTCCTGGGGCATCAATATCGGGGTGACGGTGCTGGTCGCGCAGTTATGGGGGGCTGATCGCAAGCAGGAGGCGGCCAAGGCGGCATATCAGGCCATGCTGCTAGTGATCGTTGCCGCTGCAATCATCACGGTCATTGGCCTCATGTTAGGCGGAAAGGTCGCGGCGCTGCTCGGCGCTGATGCGGTTGTGCAGGAGATACTTGCTGAATATACTACGATTCTCTTTTCGTTCATCCTGTTCACGATCGCGCTCAATGTCCTTTCCGGCATCATGCATGGCACCGGCGACACCAAAACACCGCTCTATGCCGTGCTGCTGGTGAACGTTTTACATGTTGTTGTGGCTTATCCGCTTATTTACGGTCGTTTTGGATTCCCGGCGCTTGGGGTAAAGGGTGCTGCTATTGCCATTGCCATATCTGAGTGCCTCGGTGCTGCGTTCCTTTTGATGCGGTCAATCCATAAGGGCTATGTGGCAGTGAGCAGGCATTTGGAGATGCGGTTCACTGCCATGACCGTGAGGCTGGGCTATCCCATCTTTATCGACCGCTTGCTCCAGAACACCGGGTCGCTACTCTTTGCAAAGGTGATCCTGCTGTACGGTACGACCGTGTATGCGGCGCATCAGGTGGGGCTTGCCATCGAAGCTTTTTCATTTATGCCTGGCTACGGCATCGCCGTGGCAGCTGCCACCATGGTGGGGCAGAACCTGGGCGCCGGCAGAACGCAGGATGCCCGCATCTCCGCCTACGAAGCTAACCGCCTTGCTGTCCTTCTCATGGCGGCAATGGGTATGGTCTTTTTCTTCTTTCCCTATATATTGCTCAAGGCTTTCACTAACGATCCGGATGTGGTAAAGTACGGCATCCTGTATATGAAGATCGTTGCTTTTGCCCAGGTCCCGCTTGCCATCACCATGGTCGTGGGAGGGGCGCTCCGGGGGGCAGGGGACACAGGATTCATCATGTTCGGGACGATCGCGGGCATGTGGTTTGTCAGGCTGCCGCTGGCTGCGCTGCTTGCCGTGGTCGTGAAGGCCGAGATCCATTACGTATGGTCGGTCATGATCTTTGACTGGCTTATCCGGATGTCGCTGCTGCTCTGGCGGTATCGGAAGATAAGCTGGGGCAGGCTGGAAGTATGAAGCTGGGAAGCTGGGAAGTTGGGAGGATGGGAAGATTTGGTTGTTATCGCAACTTCTCAACCTCCCAACTTCTCATCTGCTACATTCAATAAAGGAGGTGCCATGGCGGAACTGTATACCATGATCGGCAAGGAAGTAGAGGTTATCGCGAACGGGATGGTGTATAAAGGGGTGCTGATCGAAGTATCAGAATCAGAAGTGCATCTTAAAGGGCAGTTGCAGTGGATAACGCTTCCTGTCTCAAGTGTGAGCGAGATAAAACCGGCAGAGCAACGCTAGTGCGAACGAATTAAATGTTGTTACATCCCGGAACGTCCCCCCTCACCCAGCCCTCTCCCCGTTGGGGAGAGGATAAAGGAGAGGGGCGAAAGCAGCAACGAATCTATTAGCTGGCTCCACAGCCGTTCTTCTCATTTTCCCGGAGTGCCCGCTGCCAGCTCCGCCTGAAGCGTCTTGTGCATGTCCCTGGGGATGCGCTTTGCCTTCCCTTGTGCTGAAACACATACGAGCTTGGTGCTCCCTTCCGCAACCAGTCTGCCTGAAATCTTCTCTTTCATCCGATGTTCAATGATCAGGAATGCCGCTGCCACTTCCCTCAACCATGTCTCTACAACGAGCACGTCGCCGTATTGGGCATATGACCGGTAATGCAGCTCGAGGTCAGTGACCGTGAAGAGCGCCCCCTGTTCCATAAGCCGGGGGAGCGATATGCCGAGGGCGTTCAGGTATTCCGTCCTTCCGCGCTCCATGTATTTAACATGGTTGGCGTAATAGATAACTCCCCCGGCGTCCGTGTCCTCGTAATACATCTTTATTTCCATGCTATGGATCATGCCATGTCCCTCACGTTGCACAGTGTAAAATAAATTTCGATCATTGTCGAGTCAATTCTCATGGCCTGCTTTGTCTGCGACAAAGAACCAGAGATAGTGGTTAGTTTTTTGGGTTTCCCGTTGTTAACTATTCAGGAGTACGCCTCATTGACACCCTGTGGACAATATGTTACATTTAATACATTAATAGATACTTGTATTGCTGCTTATAACGGAATGTGTCACTTTTAAACATATTCCTGAAAATATTGAGATTTAAACCAAGAGAGCGTATTTTGAAACTGGCATTAATAACTCCAAAAGGCGTACTGTTCGGTTCGGATCCTGCGGTAGCCGGCTTTTTCAAGGATATCCTTTCCAAGACAGCTCACGATCCCTTTATTCCAAAATACACTTCCTGGTCCGGCCCGTCACTGGGGCTTCTGATCGTGGCCGCACTGACCCCCCCTGATTTCGAGCTCGTCTACCTAGATGAAAATTACGAGGACATAGACTTCGACGTGCGCTATGATCTGGTTGCGCTGTCGGCCATGACGCAGCAGGCTACCCGGGCCTATGAGATCGCTGATGAGTTCAGGCGCAGGAAGGTGAAGGTCGTTATCGGCGGGATACATGCCACGGTTATGGAGGAAGAGGCGGGAACACACGCTGATGCGGTGGCCATTGGCGAAGCGGAGAACACCTGGCCTGCCCTGATCAGCGATTTTGTGCAGGGAAAATTGCAGCGAATCTACCGCAGCACCGCTCCTGTTGACCTGGCCCGATCGCCGCAACCGCGGTACGAGCTCCTGAAAAAATATGATTACAAGATGATCTGGGTCCAGACCACGCGCGGTTGTCCGCGCGACTGCGAGTTCTGCAGCGCTTCGAAAGTATACGGAAAAGCTTTCAGGCACAAAGGCATCGACCAGGTCCTTGACGAGATCCGTGTCATCCAGGGATTGTGGAGCCACCCGTTCATTAATTTCGCCGATGATAATATGTTTCTGGATCGACCCTATGCCAATGAGCTCGTGCGCGCTCTGAGCACGCTCAGGGTGCAATGGACGGCACAGTCGGACCTGTCAATAGGCGAGGATGAGGCGCTTCTGGACCAGCTGAGGGGGAGCGGCTGTAAAGTGCTCTTTATCGGTTTTGAAACGCTCTCAAAAGGGAATATGCTCGATGTCCACGGGTGGAAGATTAAAAAGATCGAGGCCTATCCCGCGATCATTAAAAAGATCCAGGCGCGGGGCATCGGCATTATGGGGGCTTTTATCGTGGGGCTGGATGACGATGACCGGAGTGTTTTCGACTCTCTCTATGCCTTCATCATGGAGAACCTGTTGTATGCCGCTCAAGTGACGGTCCTGACCCCTTTGCCGGGGACCCGATTGCGGCAGCGGCTGCAGGAGGCGGGCCGCATAATAACCAGTGACTGGAAACGATATACCTTCGTCGATGTTAATTTCAGGCCAATGAAGATGTCGGCGGAAGAACTGCAGGCGGGAACGCTCGAGCTCTATCAACGGATCTACAGCAAGGAAGCCCGCTCAGCAGTGATGACGCACTTCAAGCAGATCTACCGGTCCCTTCGGCGGACTCTGGTAGGCAGCGAACAGTAGGACCTTTCCGCGGCATTCCTCTCTCATCCTAAGGCAGATCAACCTTCAGTTTCTTCAGCTTCCGGTACAGGGTCGCCAGGTCGACGCCAAGCGCTTCGGCGGTCGTCTCCTTGTTCCCCTTGTGCTCGGTCAGGCTGCGTTTAATGTATTCCCGCTCGTAGCTATCCAGCGCCTGGCGAAGTGATGAGGTGGGGACCCCTTCGAGGTCCAGGGTCCTCAACCTGTCCGGAAGATCATGGATGGTGATCGTATCGCCGTCAGCCAGAACAACGGCGCGTTCGATGGTGTTCCCGAGCTCACGGATGTTGCCCGGCCAGTCATAGGCGAGCATGGCCTGCATGGCCTCGTAGTCGATATCCTTGATGCTTTTGCCGGCTTCCTTTGCAAAGATCGCCATATAGTGCTTGATGAGCACCGGAATGTCATCGCGCCGTCCACGGAGCGGCGGCATATCGATCTCGATGACATTCAAACGATAGTACAGGTCTTCACGGAACCTGTTCTCCTTCACACGCTGTGCAAGGTCGGCATTCGTGGCAGCGATGACTCTGACGTCCACGGTGATAACGCGGGTGTCGCCTACCGGTGTCAGTTCCCTGGTCTGGATCACGTGCAGCAGCTTGACCTGCAGCGCCAGCGGCATTTCACCGATCTCGTCCAGGAACAGCGTTCCGCCGTTGGCCATGGTGATGAGCCCTTTTTTGTCCTCATTGGCCGAGGTGAACGATCCTTTCTTATGGCCGAAGAGCTCGCTTTCGAGCAGGTTCTCGGGGATCGCGCCGCAGTTGATCGAGATAAAGGGTTTGTCCTTGCGCGGGCCGGACTCATGGATCGCCTGGGCGACCAGGCCTTTGCCGGTGCCGCTCTCGCCGGTTATCAGGATGTTGGTTTTGCTGGGGATCACTTTTTCCATGAGGGCGAAGATCTTCACCATGGCGTCCGATTTCCCGATGATCGCTGAAAAGGCCGCCGGCCGCTGGCTCAGTTCCTGGCGGAGGATCTGGTTCTCCATCTCGAGGTTCTTGTTGCCGACGATCCTTTTGACGGTCAGACGGATCTCATCATTGATGAAGGGCTTGGTAATGTAATCGGTTGCGCCGGCCTTCATGGCCTCGACGGCTGAACCGACCGACCCGAAGGAGGTCATCATGATCACCGCTGTCACCGGACTGATCTTCTGGGTCTCCCGAAGAACGTCGAAGCCGTCCTTTTTCTCCATCTTGATATCGGTCATCACGATGTCGAAATTTTCCTGCTTGATAAGGTCGATGGCCATTTCACCGTTATAGGCCTCTTTGACTGCATAGCCTTCTTTTGACAGGATGAAATTCAAGGCTTTGCAAATATCTTTTTCGTCATCAACGACGAGAATGCTGGCTTTCTGCATGATACCTGGTCTCCTTTGTTACTTTTCCTGCTCGATGGGAATGACGATCGTGAAAACGGTGCCCCGGTTGACCTCGCTGCAGACGGTGATATCTCCCTTGAACCGCTTGATGATATTGTAGCTCACCGAGAGCCCCAGGCCGGTGCCTTTCCCGATCTCCTTGGTAGTATAGAATGGATCGAAGATCTTTACCAGCTCGTTCTGGGGGATGCCGCTGCCGGTATCGGCGAAGGACACCAGGATGGAGTCCCGGTCCTGGTCGTCCTTTCCCCGGGAGGTGGAGATCTGCAGGTGGCCGCCATCAGGCATGGCATCAAGCGCGTTCAGGATAATGTTGATGAATACCTGGGCTGCCTGGCCTTCATCGATCATGGTCCGGGGAAGCGCGGGGTCCATGCTCACCGTGATGTCGATGGTGTGCTTCATCCGTTTGTCCAGCCGCATCAGGTCGAGGGTCGACTGAAGGACCTCGTTGAGCTGCGTGTATTTGACGTTCGTTGACGCGGCGCGGGAGAACGTGGACATTTGCCGGACGATCTCAGTGATCCGCTGGATGTGGTTGTTGATGATATCGAGGCTGTTCTGGGTAAATTCATCGGTGGCCATTTCGCGCAGCAGCTGAGCAAAGGTGGAAATGGAGGTGAGGGGATTGCCGATCTCATGGGCAACGCCTGCCGCCAGCCGTCCGAGGGCGGCAAGCTTTTCGGAGTGCATGACCTGCTGTTCCAGTTGTTTTGCAGTTGCAGTGCCCTTGTCGACCTTGTCTTCAAGCTCCACGGTGTACTGCTTGAGCGCTTCTTCGAGCTCCACGCGCTTGCTGACATCATTACTGGTAATGAGTATCCCGCGGCTCCTGCCGTCGATAAGGAGAGGGCTGAAGAACATGGTCAGATACAGCGGGGTCTCCTGCAGTCCGGTTATTTTGTAGTCCCTGATCTCGAAGCTTCGGCCTGCAAGCGACTTTTGCAGGATCACATCGATCGGGATCCCCTCGTAGGGACGAAAATCATTCGGGAAGAGGGTCAACAGCGATTTTCCGATAAGGTCTTCCTTGCTCCTGCCGAAGGTGCGTGCCTGAGCGGTATTCAGCGTCTTGATTATCAGGTCCTTGTCAACGACCATGAGGTTCGTCTTGGTGTTTTCCACGATATTCTCAAGATAATCCTTGGCAATCTCGATCTCATGCTCCAGCCGCTGCTGGTTTTCGAGATGCTTCGTCCGCTCCTCGGCCTTGATCTTCTTCTTGTAGGTGACGATGGAAACTCCCGACGCCACGACCGTGGTAATGAAGATGGACATGATCAGGAGAGAATAAAAGAGCATGCTCTTCTGCATGAGCGCGATGACATCCGCTTTCGGCGCGGAGACCACGACGATCCAGGCTTTTCTCGCCATGGGGAACTTATAGTACGCCGCGAGCATGTCCTTTCCTCCGGGGGCCACATAATAGCCGAAGGTTTTCGAAGTGCCTTCTATCATCTCTTTTTCGGTTTTAAAGGACTGGTGGCACTGGAAGCACGTGGTATCCGAATGATAGAGGTTCTTCCCCACCATGGACGGCTGGGTGGGATGGTACAGGAGGGTCCCGTCACTGTCCATCATCCAGGCATATCCGCTCTGCCCCGATCTGATCGGGGAAAGATATTTCTGGGTGATGCCGTTCATGGACAGAACCGCCAAAACCACGCCGTTGAACTCATACAGCGAGCGGCCCGTCTGCTTATAGATGGGAATGGCAACCATGAACTCTTTTGTTTCAAGCTCACTGGGGTTGTGGATTTCCAGCAGGTCTGTTACGAGCTTTTCATTCCGGGGCAGGACCCGCGCCTGTTGGAAGTAATCGGTCTTGGAAAGATTTACCCGTTCCCTGCCGGGATAGGAACTATCAAAGAGGAGAATGCCGTCTTTGTTGATGACCCTGATGGTGATCAAGGCTTCGTTCTGAAGGCTGAAATTGATCGACTCCGCGACCGACCTGCACGTTGGCTGAAGATGGATGCGGTCGATTTGGGGGAGCTGGGAGATGACCTTGATGTTTTTATACACATGGTCCACGAAGCTTTCGATGTTCATTGCCACTTCGCGGGCCAGCAGGAGCTGCTGCTTGTTGAACTGTTCCGCCATCTCATCCTGGAGCGACTGATGGAAGAACTGGCCAAGAATAATGATAAGGGAGAGAACAACGAGCAGGGTAAGGATGAAAACTGTCGGCGTGAGCAGCTCTCGCTGTTTTAGCGTGCGAATAAGGCGTTGAAACATGGAGTACTGTACTTCGAATGCGAGGCCAAAGTCAAGCGGGAAAAGGCGGGTATGAGATGGCGCTTAGAACAAAGGGGATTTGGTCAGGTGCTCTCCCTTGATGTTCCATGATTTGTCAAGGGGCAGGGTGAAAATGAGGGTAGTGCCCTGGCCGGGCGTGCTTTCCGCCCAGATCGCGCCGCCGTGGTATTCAATGATCTGTCGCGTGATGGCCAGTCCCAGTCCGGTCCCTTCGGCATTGTTCGTAAGGACATCGCCGGACCGGTGGAACTTTTCAAAAACAAGGTTCAGTTCGCACGCAGGGATGCCGACACCGGTGTCCGATACGGACACGACGACTTGCGCCATCGGCGTTGTCTCATGATGGGCCGTGATCACGATCCTGCCGCCCAGCGGGGTGAACTTGATGGAATTGGAAATGATGTTCGTCATGACCTGTACAAGCCGGTCCTTGTCGCCGAGAAAAGGCGGCGCCTCCTGCATGTTCGTGATGATCGTCAGGCTTTTATTGTCAGCCAGCGATTGAATGCCGGAGACCGAGGTCTGGATAACATCGTCCATGGTCAGCCTGACGATGTTCCAGCTCAGTTTGCCCGCCTCGATCTTCGTGAGGTCAAGGATATCATTGATCAGCCGCGCCAGCCGGTCGCTCTCCCGATTGATGATGCTCAGGAGCCGGACTTTTTTCTCGCTCGCCATCCTGGGCTTCATCAGGAGGATCTCGGCGAACGCCTTGATCGAGGTGAGCGGAGTGCGCAGCTCATGGGAGACGACCGAGATGAAGTCCGACTTCACCTGGTCAAGCTCCTTCAGCTTCAGGTTGGCCCCTTCAAGCTCGTGGTTGGCTATGGCGAGGTTCTGGTTGGAGAGCTGGAGCCGTTCGTAGGCTTTGGTGAGGTTCTCGGTCTTTTCGGTCACCCGGAACTCGAGGTTCCGGTTCAGCTCCTCCAGGTCGCTCCGGTTCTTCTCAAGCTCATGCGCCATTTTGTCGAAGCTCTGGGACAGCACGCCGATCTCGTCGTTCGCAATGAGGTTCACCCGCGTGTGAAGGTTGCCCTTTTCCAGCTCCCGGATGATCTTTACAATGTGTCCCAGAGGGTTCGAAATGCTGGTCGCGAGCAGGATGCCGATCCCGGCGGCCACGATGATCGCGATGACGATCACGACGATGATAAGCTGGAGAAAATCGGACATGATCGGCGCTACGAGAGATGACGTCTCCCAGTGCGCGCCGAGGACCTTGCCCATGCGGTGATAGACGAGCGCCCCCAGGGCAAGCAGCGGGGCGATGATGGCTGCAAGGAGGATGGAGAGCACCCGGGTGCGCGTATTGATCTGAATGACCCGTGAATTGTCGATGCGCACATTCCTTGTTTTTTCAGCCAGGAACTGCCGCACCGGATAGAGGAGCCGTTCGGACAGGAAAAAGGAAAAAATAGGGAACACTGCCATGCCGACGACGGCATAGATCATCAGCCTGAGGTTCTCAGCCAGCGGCAGGCCGCCGATGGTACCCATGTACAGACAGTCGACGAACACCACGAACTGATACCGCACCAGCACGGAAACGGCATGGACGAGCGGAAGGTTCAGCGCGCGGATCCGGGCTGCAGCCATGATATCGTCCGGCGGCTCGAGGCGCCGTTCCTGGTAGAAGGACAGCATTTCTATCGGACGGCATTCCCACCGGTCCATGAAGTAGAAGGCCGAAGCGATCCCGAGGGGGGTGAGGATGAAGAGGGAAATGTTGATGTAGTGAAAAAGGAGCCGGGGCGTGAAATCCATGATCACGATCATGTAGGGGATCAGGGTCGTGAAAATGACGGCGATGATCACCAGCTCACTGTAGGCGATCTTATTGGATACGTTTAGTTTCATACGTGGCCTACGGGAACAGTGTCTTAATGGCAGCTTTGCGCAGAACGTTGCCATCGATGTCGAGGCTGGTTAAGGACTCGATACCGGCGGAGAGCAGGTCCTTGGCAGTATGGATGTCCGCAGTGCTCAGCTTTGCCAGCGAGGCTTCCGTCACCGCCCCGATGCGGCTGAGCGGCACGTCGTTTTTTGAAGTGTACAGGACCACGAGCCTGGATTCACCCTGGATGATCGGCAGAAACGAAACGTGCTTGATGCCGATATGGCTGAGCATGTCGTCTGCTTCGGTCTCGATGAAGAAACCGGTATAATCCGAAAAGAGCGTGGCGCACAGCACATCGACGGCGAGCGTCTGAATATTGTTGGCGGTCACCTGGTTGAAAAAAACACCGTACCGCGAGATACGGACCATCTCCCGGATGAGCTGCTCCCGCTTGTTGACCGGAAGAAAGTGGAACACGTTGATGGTGTACACCCAGTCAACTGCGTCGTCCTTGATCCCGGACAGGTCCGTGATATCCCCCACCTGAAGGTCGATCTGGTCCTGCAACCCGGCATCGGAGTTCTTTCTCTTGGCGAGCTCCAGGGTATGAATGTTCAGGTCGATCCCCTTTGCACTAATGCCGGGGCAGATCTTAATGGTCTCCCGCAGTACGGAACCATCGCCGCAGCCCAGGTCCAGGATGGTGTGGCCCGTGGACAGGCCGGACCACTTGAAGAACTCCGCTGCGGTCTGTGAAAGTTGCGATGCAACCTTCGAGATGTAATCCCGGCTGATCTTCCCCTGGGTGAGGCTGTCCAGACCGACGCATTTCTGGTAGGCCTCACGGGAATATTGAACGGCCTTGGTAAAGTAGCTGAACAGATGGTGGAGGCCAAGAAGGTCGGGCGTCGGAGTTCCGCGCCGTATCAGTGAGCCCTTTACGGTCAGCGTGTAGCCCGCATCTGCGTGCGTGACATACCCGTTGGCTGTTGCAAAACGCAGCCAGCGCTCGACTTTGCTGATGTCAAAGCCCATCTGTCCCGACAACTCCTGTGCGGTCACGGCCTTGTTCAAGGGTATCCAGTCGAAAAAACCGAGTTCGACGCCCTGGATGGTGGTCAGTGCCACGGTTCCCTGGATCAGCATATGCTTGAGCTCTGCCGCGTTCTTCTTGACCTCTTCCTGGTCCATACCGTGGCCTCCGTTAGCGGATCTGCAGCGCCGTGTTGATCTGAACAACGATGTAAACGACCGCGATGACGAATAGAATTTCCCAGATATAAATGCTCATTCTTCTTGTGGTCCTTTCATCAGAGCTGCTGTCGCTGCGTCTCATCCCCGCATCTTTGTGCTGAACTCTGGTGTAAAAGTCCCTGAACTCCTGGTGTTGCCCGGGAGCGAGTTCATACAGTCTGGCGATGAGGATGGTGTCTTCCCGCAGCGAGAAGGGAAAGCGATAATAAATATCTATTTCCGGTTCCTGCGTCACTACCTGGTGCAGCGTTTTCTGATCAATGCGCTCAAGTTTTTTCTGATAGCAGAAAAGCATGTTCTGCTGAAGCGTTGTTATGAACTTCTGAAAGGGTTTTTTCTTTTCGAACTTTGAGTTGATCAGGCTGGTTTCGTAAAGGTGTACGGCTTTTTCGTAATTGCCGAGGAGCTGCCAGCATTGACCGCTCAAGGCAAGGGTGTTGGCGAGTCCGGATACGCCGTTCTTTAAGGGGATGGTGAAGGGGTGTCCGCGGGCATCCAGTTTGCGAAAAGCGTCTTCGGCGCGCTGGAGTTCGGCAAGCGCCTGCATGAAGCGTTTTTCCAGAAACAGCGCGAAACCATTCTCGTACAGACTTTCAGCGGCGCGTCTTTTCAGAAAAAGTGTCATGCCTGCGTTATGAACCCAGGATGTTTTTGACCTTGGTAAGAATTTCCATGGGGCTGAAGGGCTTGACGATATATTCGTTCGCGCCTACTTCTTTGCCGCGTTCCTGCTCGGCGACCTGTCCCTTTGCCGTCAGCATGATCACGTAGGTATCTTTGAGCTCGGGGTCGGCCTTTATGGCGCGGCAGACGTCGTAGCCGTTCATGACCGGCATCATGATGTCGAGGAAGAGAATGTCGGGTCGGAGCTCACGGACCTGCTTCAGCGCGTCCGCGCCATCCTTGGCCAGCCAGAGCTTGTATCCTTCATCCTCAAGGAGGTAGGTGAGCGCTTCCCGGATGTTCTCATTGTCATCGGCTATAAGTATTTTTTTATCCATACGCTCAATCCCGCCATAAATTGTGTGGCCATTGGAAAAATAGTAGCCTTAATCGAACCGTTTGTCAAGTTTGAAGTGGCTCCGGTCTCCTGTCCGAGAATGCTGGGCAAAGATGCTGTTTTCATGATACTATGCAGACTACCATATTATCCATAGTACCGTATTCGTGCCGGTCCGCCTGAGACAGCATCACGCGGGTAGCCATGGGAGGGGAGTACCGTGAACACTGACATAGATTACGCCGCGGTCTTGAAACGAGCGCTTGAAGGCGGCGGCGAGTTTGCCGATATTTTTATTGAACGAAATTCACCCTTCTCGATCCTGTGCGAGGATAACCGGATCGAAAAGGTCAGCTCGGGTCTTGATTGCGGCGCCGGACTGCGGGTGATCTCCGGAGGGCGCACGGCATACGCCTATACCAATGAACTGACCATGCCGGCCATGCTCGAACTTGCCGATGCGGTCAGGCAGGCATCGGCAGGCGGGACGAACATTCCCGGAGGGACCATCGATCTTATGCGAAGGCATCCGCGCGTGGATTTTCATATCGAACAAGCGCCGGAAACGGTAAGCACTGCCCGCAAAGCGGACCTGGTGCTGCGGGCAAACAGGACCGCAGGGGCCGTCGATCACCGCATCAGGCAGGCGACGGTCATGTATCGTGAAAGCAGGCAGCAGGTGCTGATCGCGAATTCAGACGGCGTGCTGGTGGAAGACGAGCGAATGTATCTTACCGCATTTGTGCAGGTCGTGGCATCCGATGACGGTGTGGTGCAGACGGGGTATGATGCGATAGGCGGCCTGATCGGCATGGAGCTGTTCGAGGCCACCTCGTTCGAGAGCGTTGCGGAGACCGCGGCACAACGGGCCGTGATGATGTTGTCGGCCCGAAAAGCGCCTGCCGGCAGAATGCCGGTCGTGCTTTCCTCCGCGGCCGGCGGCACAATGATCCATGAGGCGGTGGGGCACGGCCTTGAAGCCGACCTTGCGCAGAGCGGGCTGTCGGTCTACTCCGGCAAACGCGGACAACCCATAGCCTCGCCGCTGATCACGGTTGTTGATGATGCCACCCTGCCCGGCAAGCGCGGTTCGTTCCGTTTTGACGACGAAGGTAGTGACGCAGAACGCACCGTGCTGGTGGACCGGGGAGTGCTTACGACCTTTATGTATGACCGGCTGACGGCGATGAAGGACAACGCACGCTCCACGGGCAACGGGAGGCGAGAATCGTACAAACACCGGCCCATTCCCCGGATGACGAACACTATGATCGTACCGGGTGGGTCGGACCCTGCCGAGATCCTGCGTTCGACTCCGTCAGGACTTTTTGTGAAAAAAATGGGCGGAGGCCAGGTGAACACCGTGAATGGCGATTTTGTGTTCGAGGTGAGCGAGGGGTACCTGATCGAGAACGGCGCCATCGGGGAGCCGGTGCGCGGCGCCACCCTGATCGGCAACGGACCGCAGGTGCTGATGTCGATCGATCGCGTCGGGTCCGATCTCGGCTATTCCATCGGGACTTGCGGCAAGGACGGGCAGGGTTCGCCGGTGAGCGATGCCCAGCCGACGCTCAGGATACCGGAGATCGTCGTAGGCGGCGAGGTCGCATAGAAACGCAGAGTTCCGTGTCCAAATACTTTTATCAGGTTCATCTGTTGTGAAAGGGAAATCCATGATGCGCACTGCCATTATCACCTTAAGCGATAAAGGTTCCATCGGAGAGCGTGTTGACGAGAGCGGTCTTGTCATACGGGAGATGCTTTCCAATACGGGCGCTTCCGTTGATCATTATGAGATCCTTCCTGATGACAAGGTACGGATCATCGGCGTGCTGACCCGCCTTGCCGACTCCGGAACAATAGATCTCATTCTTACCACCGGAGGGACCGGGGTCGCGCCGCGGGACGTAACTCCCGAAGCCACACGCGCGGTGATCGACCGGGAACTTCCCGGCATGGCAGAGGCCATGCGCGCTGAGAGCCTCAAAAAAACGCCCCATGCCATGATCTCACGGGCAATTGCGGGGATCCGGAAACAGACGTTGATCGTGAACCTCCCGGGCAGCCCCAAGGCCGTGCGCGAAAACCTTGCCGTCATCCTTCCCGCGCTTCCCCATGCCATAGATAAGATCAAGGGCGATCCCTCTGATTGCGGCAGCAGGTGATCGACGGGAGCGGGCGTGCTTGCCATCCTGAACCATGCCCTGCATGCAACCCGCACCGCTTACTCCTATCGTAAACCGTCTTTTGCCGAACGAAAATCTATTGTCTCCCCGTTTCCTCTGTGATACACTTCAAACCGTTACATGATCGTTCTTATGGAGGTGGTATGTTCTGTCCCCATTGTAGCAAAGAGGTATCTGAAGACCAGACGTTCTGTCAGCACTGCGGATTGCGGATTGCCGAGGTTGCCGCGGCTCCTGTTGCAGGGATGCATGAGAAGACCCCCTGGGAGGACCGTGAACAGCAGGGTTTCTTCGGCGGGTTGTTCAAAACGCTGAAACAGGTCCTGTTCTCGCCGGGTGATTTTTTTAAAAAAATGCCCGTGACCGGCGGCCTCACCGATCCGTTGCTCTATGGCCTGATCCTTGGCATGATCGGCACCCTGTTCTCATATTTCTGGCAGATCACTCTCCACGGGGTCATGCAGAATTTTATGACACCGCAGATGCTGGCAGCATCGGAGTATTCCGTGTTGCAGGGAGCCAGCCTGGCACTGCTTGCGGTTTTCACGCCATTTCTCATCATTCTGTGGCTGTTCATCCTGGCAGGCATGTTGCATCTATGTCTACTGATGGTGCAGGGCGCCAGGTCAGGCTTTGAGGCGACCTTCCGCGTCGTGGCTTACAGTGAGTCGCCTTATCTTTTTCTGGTTCTTCCGTTCTGCGGCGGACTCCTGGCATGGATATGGTCTTTGGTGATCATTATCATCGGCTTTCAGCATGCCCACGAGACAACGAGCGGCAAGGCGGCCTTCGCAGTGATTTTGCCGCTTCTTGTCTGCTGCGGGCTTGTTTTTGCGATCGCTGCGGTGTTCATGGGGGCCATGGTTGCCTCCTTCGGGTCCTTCGGTTCGATGATGAATCCATGAACGTAGAACCGGCCATGCCAACGGCCTGCGGCAGGGAGGGCGAGCCGTGCGCATAAGGCTCAAGGAACGGCAGCCTCATGATATTGAATTCGGGATCATCTACGGAGGGATCGGTGTTCTGATCCTGATAGCCCTGCGGTTCACGCCTGTCGTGCAGTTGTTGCCTGGATGTGTGTTCAAGGGGCTGACCTCTTTTCCCTGTCCGACCTGCGGAGCAACGCGGGCAGCGCTGCTCCTGGCTTACGGTGAAGCAGCTGCCTCCCTGAGCATGAATCCGCTGGTATCGCTCTGCTTCATGGGCGCCTGCCTTGTTTTTCCTTACAGCCTCCTTGCCTTCCTCCTGCATCTGCCACGGCCTTCCGTGGAACTATCGGTGCGCGAGCACGTTGTCGTACGGGTTGCGGTCGTGGTGCTCGTGCTGGCGAACTGGTCCTATCTCGCAGTTACCCTCTGACCGGCTCCGGGAAAGAGCTCAAACAATTGGAAAAGCGCTGAGTTGTTCCATCCTCAACAAGACAGAGGTCACGTCCACGATGGTTACGCCATGCTCTGAACGGGCGACGTGGGCATATCATGGTAATTAATAATATGTTTACATTTAAAAGGCAGTATGTTATTATCCATGTTCTCTAATATTGCTAAACATTCTCGTCAGTTAGGGCTGGTGCTGCGAGGTTGGAACCGGGTGTTTTTGGAGGAAACTAAGGCAGCAGGCACTGTCAGACTATCATGATAAGCACGAATATCCGCAATTTCTGCATCATTGCACATATCGACCACGGCAAATCTACTCTTGCCGACCGCATCCTTGAATTTACCGGAGCACTTTCAGACAGGGAAATGTCAGCCGCGGGCAGCAACCAGGTCCTCGATGATATGGACCTGGAACGCGAACGGGGCATCACCATCAAGGCCCATGCGGTGCGCCTTCAATACAAGGCGTCTGACGGGCAGGACTATATCCTGAACCTGATCGACACGCCCGGCCACGTGGATTTTACCTATGAGGTGTCGAGGAGCATGGCCGCCTGCGAGGGCGCTCTGCTCGTGGTTGACGCGTCGCAGGGCGTGGAGGCGCAGACGCTGGCCAACGCCTATCTTGCCATCGACCACAATCTCGAGATAATCCCGGTGATCAACAAGATCGATCTGCCGAGCGCCAATGTCGAAGAGGCAAAGCATCAGATCGAAGAAGTGATCGGCCTTGATGCTTCCATGGCCATCCCGGCAAGCGCAAAGGCGGGGATCGGCATCCACGAGATACTCGAATCAGTGGTGAAGCATGTTCCCGCGCCTGCAGGGAAGGCTGACGCACCACTCCGGGCTCTCCTGTTCGATTCCTGGTATGACATATACCAGGGAGTGGTAATCCTCGTTCGAGTGATGGACGGGAGCGTGCGGCCGAAGCAGAAGATCAAGCTCTATTCCAACTCCGCCGTATATGAAGTGCAGTCCGTGGGAGTGTACACTCCCAAGATGCAGCCCATCGCTGAACTGTCGCAAGGCGAGGTTGGGTGCATTATCGCCGGCATCAAACGGGTGTCGGACGCCAAAATAGGCGATACGGTTATGGATGCTGATTATCCCTCCGGCTTGCCGTTGCCTGGGTACAAAGACGTGAAGCCCATGGTTTTCGCCGGCATTTATCCGGTGGACAGCGACGGCTACGCAGACCTGCGGGACGCTCTTGAAAAACTTCGTTTGAACGACGCGTCGTTCACCTATGAACCTGAAACGTCGCTTGCCCTCGGGTTCGGTTTCCGGTGCGGTTTCCTGGGCCTGCTGCATATGGACATCATCAAAGAGCGGCTCGAACGTGAGTTCAAACTCGACCTTATTCCCACGGCGCCGACCGTGGTCTACCGGGTGACGAAGAACGACGGCCAGGTCGTGATGGTGGACAACCCGGCAAAGTTTCCGCATGTTCAGGAGATCCAGCAGATCGAAGAACCGATGATCATCGCCTCGCTGATAACGCCGGAGCAGTATGTGGGGTCGCTCATTGCATTGTGCCAGGAACGGCGGGGCGTCCAGCGGGATATCACCTATATTACGAAAGACCGCGTGCGCGTCAGCTACGATCTTCCGCTGAACGAGATCGTGATGGACTTTTATGACCGGCTCAAATCCCTGACCAAGGGATATGCCTCGATGGATTATGAGCTGTCGGGCTATGTCGCATCCGATCTCGTCAAACTCGATATGCTGATGAACGGCGAACCGGTCGACGCCCTGTCGCTGATCACGCACCGCGATAAGGCGGCGGTCCGCGGGAGGCAGCTGGCTGAGAAGCTCAAGGAAGTGATCCCGCGCCAGCTCTACGAGGTGATCATCCAGGCCACGATCGGGGCGAAGATCATCGCGCGCGAAACGGTCAGGGCGCTCCGCAAGGACGTGACCGCCAAATGCTATGGCGGCGACATCACGCGGAAACGCAAGCTGCTTGAGAAACAGAAGGAAGGCAAAAAGCGCATGAAACAGGTCGGCAGTGTGGAGCTACCGCAGGAAGCGTTTCTTGCCGTTTTGAAAGTGGGAGAGTAACGCACAGCTCGACAGCAGGATGAGAACCCTGGCCGCGGAAATGATCCTGGTATGGCCGGTGTTGTGATATTACCTTACGGTATCTTTGGAGGCTGCATGGCAGAAGCACAGCAGGACAAAAACAAGAACAAGTCTTTTTATAAGGAGTGGGTCGAACCGTTCCTTATTGCAGCGGTCGTGGCCCTGTTCATCAGGCAATTTGGAGTCGAAGCCTTTAAGATACCGTCGGGGTCCATGATCCCGACGCTTACGATCGGCGACCACCTGCTGGTGAACAAGTTCGTGTATGGCCCCCGTATCCCGTTCACGGACATCAGGCTCTTTGCCGGGAAGGAGCCGAAGCGGGGCGAGATCATCGTCTTTCGGTTCCCGAGAGACGAAAGCAAAAATTTCATCAAACGGGTTGTCGGCTTGCCGGGTGACAAGATCGAACTCAAGAAGGGAAAGCTGTTCATCAATGACGAACTGACAGCGGTCACCGCGCTCGGAGCCTATGACGGAGAGGATCAGCGATCGGGACCTCCCTATTACGACAAACCCATGCTTTTTGATGAGCAGCTGGGTCCCGTCAAACACCATATCCTGTATTTGCATGACCAGGCAGAGCTCAATTACGGACCGGTCCTGGTGCCGAAAGATTCGGTGTTCGTCATGGGCGACAACCGCGACAACAGTCAGGACAGCCGGGTATGGGGTTTTGTAAAGCAGAACAAGATCCTTGGCAGGGCGCTCATCATCTACTGGTCCTGGGATGGAGAACAGGGCCGCTGGGTGCGTTGGGAGCGGGTCGGGAACCTGATCCGGTAAAGAAAGAGGGGACTTCGTATGGCTATGCTTGCTAAGGAAAACGGTATGATCAGCTTCAAGGCGATGTTCTGGCTTCTGCTCTTGTTCGTTGTTGTTCACGTACTTATCAAGATCGTGCCCATGTGGATGGATTATACCCGGATGGAAGATGCCATGCAGAGCAGGGCGAACCTGGCGCAGGTAGCGACCAGTGACGAGGAAATAAAGAAATCGCTCGAAAAAACGGCAAAGGAACTGGATCTTCCGCTGACACAGGAAAGTTTTGTCATCAATCGGGATCCGAACTCGAATAAAGTAACACGCATCAGCACCAATGGCGGCTGGGATGTGGAGATGCACTTCTTATGGGGCGTCTATATCAGGACGTTCCATTTTGAACCGGTAACGAAATAAACGGGCCCGGGCCCGGATGTTTGACAAAGGGAGCGCTCTCGCGTACTATTCGTTCAGAACGGGGTGATATACAGTGATTCGCAGTATGACAGGATATGGGCGGAAGGACGCAAGTGGAGAAGCCGGCCATTTCACCATTGAGATCCGCTCGGTAAATAACCGCTATATCGACGTGCAGGTGAAAGTGCCGCGCGGGCTGTCCCTGTTGGAACTGCGCGTTAAAAAAGCCGTTCAGGAACGTTGTTCCCGTGGCCGCTTTGATGTTCTGGTCACCCGGAACAACGACCGCGAGAAGGCCACGCGGCTTGTTGTCGATGACGTCCTGGCCAGCCAGTATGTGGGGCTCCTCAGGGACCTCAAAACGCGGTACGGACTCGCCGGAGAGGTTGATCTGTCGCTCGTGGCGGGCATGCAGAACATCATCACCATGACCGAGATCAGCGAGGATCTGGAGGCCATCGGTGTTTTGCTGGCCAGCGGGCTCGATGCGGCACTGGATGAGCTTGACCGTATGCGGCTGGACGAAGGTGCGGCACTGGTGCGCGATATCAACGGACGGATCGACGCGATCGAAGGGATGGTCCGTGCGATCGGCGCTCAGTCACCGCTTACGGTGGAGAAAGCGCGGAAGCGGATGGCCGAAACCCTGGCAAAGCTGCTGCAGGAGCAGCCTGACCCGGTCAGACTGGCCCAGGAGATCGCCATTCTGGCCGAACGGACGGATGTCACCGAAGAGCTCACGCGTCTGGACAGCCATCTGGCGCAGTTCAGGGCAATGTTGATTGACACGCAGGAAGAAGCGGTGGGAAGAAAACTCGATTTTCTTCTTCAGGAGATGGGCAGGGAAGTGAACACCATCGCCTCAAAGTGTCAGGATGCCGCCATCTCGCTTGACGTGGTGCAGAGCAAGGCAGAGTTGGAAAAGATACGGGAGCAGGTCCAGAATATCGAGTAGGGGATTCCGTAACACTTGATATGTTTGCGTGAATCTTAAAAGCGCAGTGCAAAATGTAAAGTGCAAATTTCAAAGTGCAAAGTTGGCACGGCAAGCGGCATTGGATTTTGCATCAATTTGCACTTTGCATTTTACACTTTGCCTTTTGCATTGGTTGCGGCCTTCAGGCCGCGTTATGGTGGGAGCGCGGCTTGCTGAACAATATCGTAAATATCGGTTACGGCAACATGGTGATGGCAGCGAAGGTCGTGGCCGTGCTGTCGCCGGACTCCGCTCCCATGCGCCGGCTCAAGGATGAGGCCAAGGAGCGGAAGATGCTGATCGATGCCACCCAGGGAAGAAAAACAAGGGCCATTATCATCACCGACAGCGACCATATCATCCTTTCCGCGGTCCAGGTGGAGACGCTTATGTTGAGGTTTTCCAGCCGGGGGAACGAATGAAGAGAACAGAAGGACTGGTCTTTGTGGTGTCCGCACCGTCCGGGGCCGGAAAAACGACCCTGTGCCGCGCCATCACGGACTCGCTGGAGAACCTGACCCATTCGATCTCCTACACCACGAGGAAACCGCGGGCGGGAGAGATCGACGGGCGGGACTATTACTTCGTGTCCGAAGAGCGCTTCCGCAGCATGATCGATGCCGGTGATTTTGCCGAGTGGGCGCAAGTGCACGCAAACCTCTACGGCACGTCACGGCGCGTGCTCGACGATATGGTGACCCGGGGGATCGATGTGATCCTCGACATCGACACCCAGGGGGCCAAACAGATAAAAACACGGGTAGAGAAGGCGGTGTTCATTTTTATCATGCCGCCTTCCATCGAGATCCTCGAAGAGCGCCTGCGGAACCGCAAGTCCGACGACGAAGCGGAGATCCGGAAGCGGATGCAGCGGGCGTTCGATGAGATCCGCGACTATGCGATGTACGCTTATATCATTGAGAACCGCGATTTCGACCGGGCGCTGTCGGAGCTCCGATCGGTCATTGTTGCCGAACGCTGCCGGACGCATCTGGTCGATCAATCGTGGATAGAAGGAATGCTGAGAACGTCAGAATAGAAAAACACACCAGGAGGTGCAAAGATGCAAAAGGCCGCAGAAGATATTATTTCAATGCCGATCGAATTGACCGATACAATTTCGGACACCAAGTTCCGCCTTGTCCACATCGCGGCGCAACGGGTCCGCCAGTTGTCCGCCGGGGCGCCGATGTATGTTTCAACCAGGTCCATCAAGGACACCACGATCTCTCTGGAAGAGGCCCTGGCGGGAAAATTCAAGGTGATCATCGGCGAAGATGCCAAGAAGGCAAAGGAAGATTACCGGAAACGCGAAGAACGTGCGCGGCAGGAAGAGCAGCTGTCTGCCAAGGAAGAAGAGATCCGTAAGGAACTTTCCGCATATCTGTCGGAAACCCAGAGCGAAGGGGTTGCCGAGGAGGATGCAGTTGTCGCCGATAGCGGCGATGAAGTGCTGGAAGAAGACTCCGGAGATGTGGAAGAATCTGAAGCGTAGCGCAACGCCGGGGGGAGACAACGCGAGATGATGTCCGGTAAGCGGATCCTGCTCGGGGTGACCGGCAGTATCGCAGCCTATAAGGCCGTTGAGGTCCTGCGGAGGTTGCAGGAGCAGGGAGCCGAGGTCCGCGTCGTCATGACGCGCAATGCCTGCCGCTTTGTCTCGAAGCTGACCTTTGAGGCCCTCAGCGGATTCCCGGTGCTGTCCGATGAATATGACCCTCATGAACGCGGGCCCATCGGGCATATCGACGTGACCAGCGGCCTCGACCTTGCGCTTATTGCTCCGGCGACGGCGAATAGCATCGGCAAGCTCGCCGCGGGCATCGCTGACGACGCCCTGACATCGGCCCTCATGGCCATAGATTGCCCGCTCATTATCGCACCGGCAATGAACGATCGGATGTATCAGAATGCCGTGCTCCGGAGAAATGTGGAGACGCTTCGTGCGCTTGGCGTACGGTTCATCGAGCCGGACGAGGGCAAGCTTGCCTGCGGCACGTCAGGACAGGGACGTCTTGCGGATACGGGCAGGATCGTCGACGCGGTCTCCGCATCTTTTTTACCCCGTGATTTTGCAGGGGTGACCGTTCTCGTAACCGCTGGACCGACCCGGGAACCGATCGATGCTGTTCGGTTCATCAGTAATCCATCGACCGGGAAAATGGGATATGCCCTGGCCCGCGTTGCCCGCGACCGGGGGGCGAAGGTGATCCTTATTTCCGGCCCTGTTGCGCTGACACCGCCGGGAGGTATAATCTTCATTCCAATCTCCAGTGCGGCTGACCTGCACCGGGCGGTCATGGAACAGGTCGGCGAAGCGCAGGTTGTGGTCATGGCAGCTGCGGTTTCTGATTTCAGGCCCGTTGCCGTCTCGGACCGCAAG
>Ga0315272_10000144_pt1 | contig 32538 bp, 30 predicted proteins | sample C3_middle_MG_FD_203918 | JGI IMG/M metagenome (GOLD analysis project Ga0315272, IMG submission 203918) | Sediment microbial communities from Yellowstone Lake, YNP, Wyoming, USA - C3_middle | ecosystem: Environmental > Aquatic > Freshwater > Lake > Sediment | place: USA: Wyoming | collected...
CGCGCGCCTGGTTTACCGCATGCTCATAAAACAACATCTGGATTTCATTGAACACACTATGCCAGTGCAATGCATCGGCACCAAAGGGCAAGTGTGCATGCACATTAGCGCCCACTACTTGTGGCATTGGATGAGTCTGCATGTCGGGAGCATGATCAAGCTGCAGATACCAGCGCTGCGGATGGGGTGCCACAAAGTGCAAACCCTCGTCGGTAAAATGCGCATTCAGGCTGGCGCATAACTGCTCTGCCTCATTTTCTGTAAGGGTGAGATCGGGCTGCATGATTATCTGATCGCGCTGCATGTATAGGCCCACAGGGTCGGCGCGCAGCCAGTAAGCATCGCCTGGCATCACGCCATCTGCGCGCAGGGTCAATGGCGCAATCGCCAGGTCAACAATCCCAAAACTCTCGCACAGCCATGTTTCCAGCGTGTCGACTACAAGGGGCACGACCCGCGCTCTGGCCAATAATTTTTCCAGCGCAGGCAGGGACAGGTCGGCACTGGCATAGGCGGCCAGTTGTTGCGGCAAAAATAAATCGGGGATAACGATGTGTACTTTTTTCATGTTTTATACAACCAGCCTGGCCAGTTCTTGCTCGATGGAGGCCTGATCAATACTGGTGTAGCTTTCCCGGTTAAACGTAATCATCCCGCCCGCCATTTCGTGCCACGCAAACCCGCTGCTCCAGTCGGGCTGCGCATAACAACCTTGCTTCTGGCGCGGGAAAATATAAACCAGGCCTTTACTGTAGAGCAGATTGTAGGGGGTATTTGTTTCATGCATTTCACCCAGAAAACTCCATGCTGCAGCAGGCGTGTCAAATCTTGCACAGCGTGTCGGGTATGCTTTGCTACCGCCGTTATGCTGCCAATTCTCGCGCATCACCGGCATGCCGTCAGGTTTAACGAACATCTGAAAATGCAGGTGATTGACCGAGGCAAAAGCCCCCAGCGAATTGTAGCCAAAACCCACGCCGTCCAGCGTACGCGACAAATCCAGCGTGGCCTGCCACAGATAAAAATGATGCGCCTCGGTTAAAAATTGCGGCAAACAGCTTTCGCGCTCGGGCACCAGCAGAGCGTGAAAATCGACGAAGGGATATTTGTTGTAATACAGCGTGGCATGACGGCCGCTCAGCTTGCCCGCCCAGAAGGCTTCCTTCTGCATAAATGGCTTGTTGAAATGAAAACCCGCCTCATCGTAAGGCAGATGCAAAGTCTGCGGCAGCAGTGTCGCGATACGTTTCGGGCGGAAGGAACGCAACTGGTTAAACTGCACCTCCCACGGCCCGGCATGGCGCGTTTCCGTGGCTTGCAGCCGCTCGAACCCCACCGCATGCAACTTGAGGAATACCAGCAGATCCTCTTCAACCGCCTGTATCGTTTTGCCATTGGATAAGGCAGCCACATACTCTGCGCTCAAAGATTGAAAGAGTGCTGCCAGCCCTTTAGCCGTCGCGGCTTCCACCCGCCTGTCAAAACTCGCATTCGCGCACACCAGAATAAACGGCCCCAGCCCACCTTTTTGCAGCAAGCCGGACAGGCCTGAGTTAAAGGCATGCTGAAAAGACTTCAGGCTGGAAAACGGGTGATCATACATAGATGGAAGCTTGGAAGTAACGGTAGTGGGCAATTATAGCGTGATGCCGCAATACCACTGCATCGAACCGCTAAAGTGAGCGAATACCTTACATGGCTTTACCGCACGCAATCGATTAAATCTCGTGTGCCGTGTTGAACGTTCCTGCATTTCCCGTTTATCCCGCTAAAGAAAAACGCTTTCATGCCGATAATATGTACAGTGGGCAAAATGCAGTGCGAATTGCAGGTTTCAGGCTGATACGCAAAGAAAATAAATAACAAAGGGTACAAACTCATGTTTTCCGGCAAACTTAAAAGAACCATCACTGAACTTTCCGCAAGCCAACATAGCCTGGAACTTGACAACATCAAACTGCAGAAGCAACTTGCTATCGCTGTGGCAGAAAAAAATGCATGCGAGCAAGCGCTTCTTGAGGAGCATGCATTAGCAGCCTTGCATAACGGACTCATCAAGAACCTGCAACGTTTTGGCAATTCATTTGGTGAAAGCCAGCAAAGCCTTTCAACACTTGCAAATACAATGCGTGCCGAAAAACTGCACGCGATTGAAGCAGCCGACATGTCAGCATCTACACGCACGGCCATCTCGGGTATCTCCGGCAATTTGAAATCACTCTCCCGTGATTCGCACAACACCGCAGAACGGGTTGACAGCTTGCACCAGCGGGCCGGCCAAATTGGCGGCATTGTAAATATGATCAAGGAAATCGCTGATCAGACCAACCTTCTTGCCCTCAACGCCGCCATCGAGGCAGCACGCGCTGGCGAACAGGGACGCGGCTTTGCGGTTGTTGCCGATGAAGTAAGAAAGCTTGCAGAGCGAACAGCCAAGGCGACCAAGGAAATCTCCGGACTTGTGTCAAGCATTCAGGATGAAACACAAAGCGCACACCATTCCATGGAAACGCTCGCACAGCAATCTGAGAGTTTTAGCAGTCAGGGCATCATTGCAACCGAAGGCATGCAAAACATGCTTACGCTGTCAAACCGCATGGAGGGTGCGATCGCCGCGTCCGCTTTAAGAAGTTTTGTGGAATTGGCCAAGATTGATCACCTGGTCTTCAAGTTCGAGGTTTATCGTGTGCTATTTGGCTTGTCAGACAAAGCGCTGGATTCATTCACCAACCATACCATGTGTCGGCTTGGCAAATGGTATTACGAGGGAGAAGGCCAGAAAAGTTTCTCAAAATTATCCGGTTATCGTGAAATTGAAACACCGCATATTGCAGTTCACCTGCAGGGAGCGGGGGCACTTAAACTGTTTCAGGCAAAGGATTTTGACGGAGCCATCAGTGCGGTGGAAAAAATGGAAATTGCGAGCATGGAAGTGCTGGCCAGCCTGGAAAGAATGGCTGCCAGCGGCGAACTCGACAATGAGGTTCTTTGCACACACTAAAGTTATAGTATTACGCAACTAAAGCCAGCCTCATGCTCATTGCTTGTCAAAGTGTTGAATCTCGTCAACAATCGTCGATGAATTAAACTGGTAGAAACCCAACCCCCCTTTTCGAATCAGGACTTGATAAGTCTCATCATTGCCAAATTTATTCCAGAATTTATTATGAGCAAAATAATCAATAACAGGCATACCTTCCACAAGCGGGCGCAAAACAACACCATCAGAAGACTGGATTACATAATAATCATACTTAACTGGCCCACGACTATCAGTAAGCGCATTGATTCGTAGTGCACCCGGAACCATTGCGACAGATACTAGCACACCAATCAACAGTGCCAATCCTGCTTTCTCTGCATTGACAAGGGTACTTCTATATAACCAGATAGCCGACACAGCCGCACCGACGATACCCGCCGCAATATAGAAATACGCAAAATTTGCTGGATTATCAACGTATGACTCAGGCTCGATCACAAAATCAATCACTGAATAAATTATCAGCAGAAAAATGATGGCTATAGAAATTCTGCCATGAGGATTTTTTTCCAGACTGGTTTGCGTCTCGGCCTGAGCCAAAGCCGAATCGATTGTAATGTTTGGGACAACCTCGGATATATAAACTGCAACTTCCGATTCCATAACGGACTTAAGAACCTCCTCATTCGATTGCGTCATCGACGCATGCTTCAAGCTAAAATGAAATTTAGGCTGCGGATAATTTTTAGGATCTATCCACAGACCAGGCCGTATCCTGTGTTTCTCTGTTGCAGAAGTAAACGTCATCAGCACAAAATTCGGATGTCGTGCTGTGCCATATAACGTCCCCAACTCAATTTTCTTAAGCTGATCCCAGCGCATATACCAGTCTGGCTTAATTCGTTTGAGCATTTCGGGGAGTGGTGAGGTATATTGAATTCCCGCTGAGGATAGCGTCAGCCTTTCTAGTTTCTGCGCCCTGAATAGATAAATAATCTGTCCCGCAAGCAGTAAAGTCATCACAAGAATATCTAACCGCTTGAATAACGCATTCAGCCAGTCTGTCGTTGCAAGTTTGCTGAGTAACCTTGCCTGCAATTCTGCCCAGGGCACGTCCGGGAAAATATATAAATTCGCGAAATACAGTAGCGCAATTGGGGCAATCAACAAAATCAAACCGAAGATCAGCACATACTGTGTGCGAATCGGAAACCAACGTCTGTCGCATAGGACCAATGTCGCTTTATTCCCTGCACGCATAAATACTCCATCTCAGCCTTCACAACTGCCCAATATACATTTGCACGCCATGCAAAAGCTCCACGAGCTTCGGCAAGCAAACGCAGTTTGCCACAAATAAGTATCAAACAATTACCGCGGCACCCTGCTGACGGTAATAAAGTTTACCCCTATATCAACTCTCTTATGGCAAACTAGCGGCCCGTTTATTTAAAGCTGAGTCCAACTTGTCACCATACGAACTCCTTATCGGCCTGCGCTATACCCGTGCCAAAAAACGCAACCATTTTATTTCCTTCATCTCGATGATCTCCATGCTCGGCATTGCGCTGGGCGTGGCCGCGCTGATCATTGTGCTGTCGGTGATGAATGGTTTCCAGAAGGAAATTCGCGCGCGTATTCTGGGCGTAACGCCGCATCTGCAAGTCGCCAGCGACACTGGCTCAATACAAGACTGGCTGCCCATCGAAAAAATTGTCGCCACCCACCCCAAAGTGAGCGCCGCCGCGCCCTTTATCAGCGGGCAGGGCATGTTATCGCAGAATGAAAATGTACAGGGGGTGATGGTACGCGGCATCTTGCCCGAAGAAGAAGACCGTCTTACGCATTTGAGCGACAAGATGAAAGTGGGTGAGCTGAACAAGTTGCGCGCGGGCGAATTTGGCATCGTGCTGGGAGTAGACCTGGCCCGCTCACTTGGCGCACGGGTGGGCGAAAGCATACTGCTGATCACGCCACAGGGCCAAATCACTCCCGCCGGCATGGTGCCGCGCCTTAAGCAGTTTCATGTGGTGGGTATTTTCGAAGTCGGCATGTCGCCTTACGACAATGCGCTTGCACTGATACACATGAACGACGCGCAGAAACTGTATCGTATGGGCGATGGGGTGACAGGCATCAGCGCGCGCCTGAATGACCTTGATCAGGCACGCAGTGTAGCTGCGGAGTTGGATATGAATATTCCGCACAACCTCTACACCAGCGACTGGACACGGCAAAATGCCAACTATTTCAGTGCGGTGCAGATGGAAAAGAAAATGATGTTTATCATCCTCTCGCTGATCGTCGCGGTGGCCGCCTTCAACATCGTCTCCACGCTGGTGATGGCGGTGACCGACAAGCAGGCCGATATCGCGATCCTGCGCACCCTGGGTGCCTCACCCGTCAGCATCATGAAAATCTTTATGGTGCAGGGCGTCATTATCGGCCTGACCGGCATGCTGATCGGCGTGGTGAGTGGAATCCTGATTGCGTTGAATATAGGCACGATCGTGCCCTTTATCGAACACCTGTTTGGCGTGCAGTTCCTCGCCAAAGACGTTTACTTTATCAGCGAACTACCCTCAGACCTGCAACGCAGCGACGTGCTGGTGGTATCGATATTTTCTTTCGTCATCAGCATACTCGCCACGCTCTATCCCAGCTGGCGCGCAGCTCAAACCCAACCTGCGGAGGCCTTGCGCTATGAGTGAGGCGCTTATCAACATGAATAACTCACTGGACAATATGAATAATTCACCGGTTATCTCCTGCCGCAATCTGAGCAAGACCTTTGCCCAGGGCAAGCTCAATGTAGCCGTACTCAACAGCATTAATCTCGATGTCACACGCGGCGAGCGCATTGCGATAGTCGGCGCATCCGGCTCCGGCAAAAGCACGTTGTTGCACCTGCTGGGCGGACTGGACAATGCCAGCAGCGGCAGCGTTGCGATACTCGGACAGGATGTGCAGGCGATGAATGAAACGCAACGCGGAAAACTGCGCAATCGCTCGCTCGGCTTCGTCTACCAGTTTCATCACCTGCTGCCCGAATTCACCGCGCTGGAAAACGTCGCCATGCCGTTGCTGATACGCGGCATGAAAATGGCGCAGGCTGCACCCATCGCCGCGGAAATGCTGAAAAACGTGGGCCTGGAAAAACGCCTGCCGCACAAACCCGCCGAGCTTTCCGGCGGCGAGCGCCAACGCGTTGCGGTTGCCCGCGCCCTGGTCACCGAACCCGCCTGTGTACTGGCCGATGAGCCTACCGGCAATCTCGATCGTGCCAGTGCAAAAGCCCTGTTTGACCTGATGCAGGAATTGAATGAACGGCTGAATACCAGCTTTATTGTGGTAACGCATGACCTGGATCTGGCGGGGAGGATGCAGCGCCAGTTGAGGTTGGTGGATGGAGTGTTGCAGGCTGCATAATTAACCGTAGCTTTAACTCCAATTATCCGTTAGAACCAAACCCCCTCCAGCTCCCCTTATCAGGGGGAGAGCGGCCTCCTCCCCTGTTAAGGGAGGTTGGGAGGGGTTTGATTCTAATGGTCAAACCAAGATAAATAGTCCATAACCGTTCATGCCTGGCACGCCGAAGCATGAGCGGCTCCATAACCCATCAAAAATTCATGCTTTACATTCTGTAAGCCATGGATTACAGTACTCTCATGAAAGGCCTTGAGAAAACCCGCGAATATCAGGACTGGTTTAACGGCCTGCAAGACAAGCAGGTTAAAACACGAATCCTGATACGGTTGGACCGACTACAGGATGGCAACGCGGGTGATGCGGCCCCGGTAGGTGAAGGTGTAGGCGAGTTGCGGTTACATTTTGGCAGTGGCTGGCGCGTTTACTACACTGAACGTGACAAACAAATCATCATCTTGTTGGCCGGTGGAAATAAAAGCTCCCAGGCAAAAGACATCAAACTTGCGCTGAGTCTGGCGCGTAATCTTTAGGAGGCTAACATGAACAAAACACTTACCACCCCTTACGATACCGCCGAATATTTGAAGTCCGACGAAGATATGGCGCAGTACCTTGAAGCCTGCTTTGAAGAAGCCGGAGATGATGCTGCCTTTATCGCCAAGGCCTTGGGCAACATCGCCCGCGCGCGCGGCATGACCCAGCTCGCCCGCGATACGGGGATGGCACGCGAGGGGCTGTACAAAGCTTTATCCGAGAATGGCAATCCTGAATTCGCTACAGTAATGAAAGTTATAAAAGCTTTGGGGCTGAAGCTGCACGTTGAGGCTGTAGAGCACTAAGCCCATGTCAAGAATGTCAAATGTAAGGCCTGACTCTACGATTTGTTTTAAGGCCTGACTCTACGATTTGTTTTTATAAGGCCTGACTCTACGATTTGTTTTGACTCTACGATTTGTTTTCTATCGCATGCCTATCGTAAACGACATAGCCCATCTGGGCGAAGTGAGGCGCTTCCAGAAGATAATAGTGGGACCAACACCTAACAAAGAGCTAGCTAAACGTTCCGTAAAAAATCTTCTCGCTAGCAGACACCTAGCCTCCAACTTTACACCTGGTGGGGCTGTAAATGTGGAATCATCAGAGGTTCCTTATCGGTCTTGGTGAAGCGTCAGCTTTCTGGCGTAGTGGATGTCTGTTAAGGGCACAAAATGGTCACATACCAAATCTATTTTTTCCAGTAATTTCCCTGCCTACTAAATTTCTGTATCGCCTCCTGCAACAACCCCAACTGCTGCGAAAGATCACGCGCTATCCATCCCCTGCCCAGTGCAATTGCGTCCGGACACCCAGATAACGCCGGCACTGCAACCAACTGATCCAGCAAACGGTTGGCCACCGCGTCATCATTAATCTTCCCCAGCTCTTCCTGCACCGCGCTTAACGCAGCCAGATATTGCTCTGACTTGTGCTTGCCATACAACGAGGCAAAAAACTCCGCGCAGTATCTGAGCTTCTTGGCCTGTATGCGCATGGCGTGCAGCTTTGCAGTTTCAAAGGATTCCAGATGTTCTCCTGCCTGTTCGAACTGCCTGGCCAATTCAGTCAAATAAGCGGCAGAAAAATCGCGGGTGTATAACCCGCTCCACTCATGCTGTTGCCAATACGGCCCGTACATCCAGTGGGCAAAGCGCAACAGCAGGCGCTGCATATCCCGTACTTGAACATCGTTGCGCAACATGCTGTAACTGGCTGCACGCTGCTGTTCGCTGGCGGCCAGCAGCGCCTGCAAGCCAACATCTTGCGGCATGCGCGCGCACAGCGGCTGCACTGTCTGCGCGATGAAAACATCCCATTCGCGTATCCGCCCCAGGGTGATGCAGAGTGCAGCGACCTCTTTTCTGAAAGCGGCCAGTTCCTCATCGGCACAAACGCTTTCGACCATGCGCAGCAACACGCGCAGTCGGCGCAGCGCGACACGGAGCTGATGCAGATATTCTGTGTTTCTACTCCCCATCACCCCGCGCACATTGCCCTGCACCTGCTGCAATACCGACCAGATCATGGTTTGCAGGGCTTTACCAAGCTCATCATGCTTGTCCAAATGCACCGGCATGGCCTTGAGCGGTTGTTCGGCATATCCGGCCATGAGCCTGAAGCCCTGCTCGGCTTTGCTGATGGATTCCAGCTCGAACGGCACGATGTCGAGTATGGCCAGGGCCAGCTCGAATAATTGCTGCGGCTGGCCGGAGATCAATTCCAGCTCCAGTTCGCAGATAGGGGTGCTGGTTTTCTCGGTGCTCACCTCGCCCTGATCCATGCACAGCTCGATTTGCGCGCCCTGCCACTCCATTATGCGGCTGTTGCGCGAAAAATCGGTAACGAAGACCGGCTGCAGTTTCTTGCGCAGGTGTTTGGGCAGCATGTCTTTCCACTCCTCCACCTGCGGCAGGGAAAAATCCAGCGCCGGACCGCTCACCGGCATTTCCCATTCATTGCGCTGGTGCAAACCGCCCTGCACCGAGCCACCGCCCTTCATTGTTTGCAGCCATTGTTTACCGCTGCGGCGCAGGCGCAGTGCCATGCCGGACTGATTCAACTCCAGTTTGGGTGTGTCGAAATAAATATTGTAGAGACGGCGTGTAACGGGGCGCGTGAGTTGATGTGTCTTGAGCAGGGGGTGCCGTTTGAGTTTGGCAAGCTGCTCGGGGGCGATTCGTAGTTTGAGTTCGGTTTCGATGGCCATGTTTGCTCTCAACGGGGTCCTCAGTTTAACGGTTACAGTTTATCGAAAGATGATTAAGTTTGGATGACTGTTATGCCAATGGGGAAAAAATAATTAACAATCTTTGTTGCTTCCACGCGATACATTACAGTTAATTTAATGTCTCATAGTGAGCAAATCCCCCCTAACCCCCCTTTGTCAAAGTGGGGAACAAACACCAATCGGAGTGCAGAGGATTCCCCACTTTGCAAAGGGGGGTTAGGGGGATTTTGCACTTCATGAATTATGCTCGCCCAATAATTGGTAAAATTACAACTTGCCTGATTTTCTACCGGAGTCACATCAAATGCCAAGCAATACGCCAACCACCATTTCCCGCCATGACTACACTGCCCCTGCTTACAGGGTAAACACCGTTGAAATGGGTTTCGACCTTGACCCGTCAGCAACCCGTGTGGCGACGCGCATCACGATGCAGCGCAACAGCGGGTCACCCGACAAGGATGTGGAGCTGCTCGGTGAAAATATCAAGCTGGTGGCACTGCGTATGAACGGCAAGACACTGAGCAAAGGCGCCAGGGGCTACACCATCGCAGACGGCAAACTGCGCATTGCCAACGCACCGGATGACATCACGCTTGAGATCGAGACGCTGATCCAGCCCGACAAGAACACCACCATGATGGGCTTGTATATTTCCAACGACAATTTCTTCACGCAGTGCGAGGCGGAAGGTTTCCGCAAGATCACTTTCTTTCCCGATCGTCCCGATGTAATGGCGAAGTACACCGTGGTATTGCGCGGCGACAAGAAAAAATACCCCGTGCTCCTGTCCAACGGCAATCTGGTGGAACAGGGTGACCTGCCCAAAGGACGCCACTATGCGAAATGGGAAGATCCGTTCAAGAAGCCCTCTTATTTGTTTGCACTGGTCGCAGGAAAACTTGTGTGCCAGGAGGAAAAATTCAAACTCAATTCCGGACGCAAAGTGCTGCTGCAAGTGTGGGTGGAAGCAGGCAATCTCGACAAGACGCAGCATGCGATGGAGTCGCTCAAGCATTCCATACGCTGGGATCAGCAGCGCTTCGGGCTGGAGCTGGACCTCGACCGTTTCATGATCGTCGCGGTGAGCGACTTCAACATGGGTGCGATGGAGAACAAGGGCCTCAATATTTTCAACACCAAGTATGTGCTGGCCAACCCCAGCATCGCCACCGATACCGACTACGCCAATATCGAGGCGGTGGTGGGCCATGAATATTTCCACAACTGGACCGGCAACCGCGTAACCTGCCGCGACTGGTTTCAGCTGTCGCTGAAAGAAGGCCTCACCGTATTCCGCGACCAGGAGTTTTCTGCCGATATGGTCGGCACCGCCAGCGGCCGTGCGGTGAAGCGCATAGAGGATGTGCGCGTGCTGCGGCAGCACCAGTTTTCTGAAGATGCCGGCCCGATGGCGCACCCGGTACGGCCCGACTACTATGTCGAGATCAGCAATTTCTACACTGTCACCATCTACGAAAAAGGTGCAGAAGTAGTGCGCATGTACCAGACACTGCTCGGGCGCGAGGGATTCCGCAAGGGGATGGATTTGTACTTTGCCCGCCATGACGGCCAGGCGGTTTCCTGCGACGATTTTCGCGCCGCCATGGCCGATAGCAGTGGCCGCGATCTGAGCCAGTTTGAGCGCTGGTATAGCCAGTCGGGCACGCCGACAGTGCGGGTTAAAAGCAAATACGATGCAGAAAATCAAAGCTATGAACTGACCCTAAGCCAAAGCTGCAAGCCCTCAGCCGGTCAGGAGTGCAAACTGCCATTCCATATTCCGGTGGCTGTCGGCCTGCTCGACGCCCGGGGAAATGACATGCCTTTGCACGTGAAAGGCACAGGATTTTCAACCACGGTACCCACCACCCGTTTGCTTGAGCTGACGAAAGAAAAACAAACTTTCATCTTTACCGATATCACCCGCAAACCCATACCTTCATTGTTGCGCAATTTCTCGGCGCCTGTGGAGCTGGAATACAACTATACCGATGAAGAGCTGGCCCACTTGATGGCCCACGACAGTGACGCGTTTAATCGCTGGGAAGCCGCACAAAGATTGGCTACCCAGCGTTTGTTAATGCTTATAAAACAGGTCCAGTCAGGGGGAAAATCAGGTCTTGATGAAATATTCATCAACGCTTTGCGCTCTACGCTCAATGATCAATCACTGGACCCCGCCTTCCGTGAGCTGGTGCTCACCCTGCCCTCTGAGCTGATGCTGGCCGAACAGTGCGGGGTGATAGATCCGCAAGCCATACACAGCGCGCGCGAATTTATGCGAAATACGATTTCAGAAAATCTCAAGGCAGATTTCATCGCTGCCTATGACAGCAACCAGACTCCCGGAAAATACAGCCCCGATGCAAATTCAGCGGGCAAGCGTGGCCTGAAAAATCTGTGCCTCGCTTATCTCTTGGGCTGGGAAGATGAAAGCACCCTGCAACTGGCACACGCTCAAATAGAAGCTGCCGACAACATGACCGACAGGCTGGCAGCGCTGATGGGTCTGATTAATACCGGCAGCAAGAGCGCCGCGCAGCCGCTGAATCGTTTTTATCAGGACTTTAAAAATGAAGCACTGGTCATCGACAAATGGTTCAGCCTGCAAGCCGTGGCGAAAACGACGGATGTCAAAGCCGTGCGCAAACTGATGACCCATCCTGCCTTCACGCTGAAAAATCCCAACCGCGCGCGCAGCCTGATCTTCAGCTTCTGCAACGGCAACCCGGCACAGTTCCACGCTCTCGACGGTAGCGGCTATGCCTTCTGGGCGGAACAGGTAATTGCACTCAACAAACTCAACCCGCAAGTCGCCGCACGCCTGGTGCGCACACTCGATCACTGGAAAAAATACAAGCCTGCATTGAAAAAGCAGATGCAGGCTGCGCTGCAGAGAGTGGCGAGTGCAAAAGGCCTGTCGAAGGATGTGCAGGAACTGGTAGACAAGGCTTTGGCTTAGCGATCAGCTTGGTTCTGCCAAATTATTGATCTTTCCGAAATTCGAGGCAGATTTTTGAACCATAAAAAATCAACCCGTCAAATTACGGTTCAATGCAGACAGCACCGCCTTGAGTGAGGCGCTGACCGTGTCATGATCAAAAGCAACACCTGACACTCGCTGTCCGTTGATATTGAGCTGTACATAAGCGACCGCTTCGGCATCTGTGCCTTCACCGATTGCATGTTCGCTGTAATCCACCACACTGAGCTGCTGCCCGCCACGCCTTATCCAGCCATCGATGAAGGCAGATAGTGCGCCTTCGCCATTGCCATGCAAGGGCTGCTCGCTGCCGTTCTCAAGAATGTGCGCCTGGATAAGGTCCTGTCCATCGCTGCGCTCAAGGCGGTAACCCTGGAGCGAATATGGCTGGCTGTCTGCAACAAAATGCTGAACAAACATGGCATGGATAGCGGCACTGCTGATCTCGCCACTATTCTGTTCACTCGCCCTTTGCACCAGTTGCGCCAGCTCCACCTGCATCCAGCGCGGCAAGCTCAAGCCGTAATCACGTTCCAGCACAAAAGCCACTCCACCCTTGCCCGACTGGCTGTTAACGCGAATGACCGCCTGGTAATCGCGGCCGATATCTTTCGGATCGATGGGAAGATAGGCCACTTGCCAGTGTTCGTCAGGCTGCTGCTTGTGCAAACATTTGCGGATCGCATCCTGATGACTGCCGGAGAAAGCGGTGTACACCAACTCGCCCACCCAGGGATGGCGTGGATGCAAAGGAATGCTGGTGCACTCGCCCACCACCTGGATAATTTCATCCGGATTGGATATATCCAGTTCCGGATCGACACCCTGGCTATACAAGTTCATCGCCATCGTGACGATGTCCATATTTCCGGTGCGCTCGCCATTGCCCAGCAAGGTTCCCTCTACCCGATCGGCACCGGCCAATACGGCCAATTCTGCCGATGCCACCGCACAGCCTCTGTCGTTATGCGTATGCACCGACAAAATAATTGCATCACGGCGGCTGATATGCGCGGCGAAATATTCCACCTGGTCGGCAAATACATTCGGTGTTGCACTTTCTACCGTAGAAGGCAAATTGATAATCATAGGCTTTGCCGCCGTCGGCTGAATTACATTCATTACGGCTTCACAAATCTCCACCGCGTAATCCATCTCGGTGTTGGTGAAGCTCTCCGGGGAGTATTCAAACATCCATTCCGTTTCAGGATATTTTGCCGCTTCGCGCTTGACCCACTCCGCACCTTTGGTGGCAATAGTGGTGATGCCATCCTTGTCCATACCAAACACTCTTTCACGCTGCACCGTTGAGGTGGAGTTGTAAAAATGCACCGTCGCGCGTTTTACACCCTTCAGCGCCTCATAGGTACGCACGATCAAGTCTTCGCGCGCCTGCACCAGAACCTGCACGCTCACGTCCTCGGGTATCTGGTTTTCCTCTATCAACCAGCGCACAAAATCATAATCCGGCTTGCTTGCAGAGGGGAAACCCACTTCTATTTCCTTAAAGCCCAGCTTGACCAGCAAGGCCCACAAACGCCGCTTCTGCCCCACATTCATAGGCTCAAGCAAAGCCTGATTACCGTCGCGCAGGTCTACGCTGGCCCAGCGCGGCGCCTGGGTGATGATGCGATTAGGCCATTGCCGGTTGCGCATGGCTGTTGCCGCAGTGGCCTGGTATTTGTGGTGATCAAATGCTTTCATGATTTAACTCCGTATATTTAAATCCAGATTGTCCATTTACTTCGTCATTCCCGCCTTCGCGTGAATGACGTTGTTTTCAACGAAGAGAATAATATGGCAAACATCAAGAAATAAGATTGCGTTATTAGCCATTAATTTGCATATTATTAAAATAATATTTCATAATATTTATCAATTACGATATATTATAGCTATCAACATAAATTCAGAGCATTAAAATGGAACTTGACCGCTACGACAAGCATATTCTTGAATTGTTACAGGAAGATGGACGCATCAGCAATCAGGACCTGGCAGACCGCATCGGCCTGTCACCCTCGCCTTGCCTACGCCGTGTGCGCACGCTTGAAGAGTCCGGCATCATCGTCGGCTACCACGCGATGCTTGATGCAAAAAAACTGGGGCTTACCCTGATGGCCCTGATCCATATATCCATGGACAGACACACCCCGACACGCTTTGCGAATTTTGAAAAGAAAGTCAGCGAAATCCCCGGTGTGCTGGAATGCCTGCTGATTACCGGCCAGGATGCCGACTACCAGCTCAAGGTGGTGGTGCGCGATATGGATGCCTACCAGGAGCTGCTACTGAACAGGGTTACCCGCATTGAGGGCGTTACCGGCGTGCATTCCAGCTTTGTGTTGCGCCGGGTGGTGGATAAAGTTTCATTCCCCCTTGAAGGTTAGCAAAGCCTGCCCAATATGGGACACAGCAATAATCGCTGATACAGAATTGGCCCGGACATAGTCCATACTTTATTTGAACCTTACCTATTTAAAGGAGCAACAATGCGCATCCTGCTGACATTTTCCCTTATGCTCGCCACCCTGACTTTGTCAGGCTGCGGCTATAACACCATCCAGACTACCGACGAGGGCGTCGTTGCGTCGTGGGGCGAAGTGGTCAACCAGTATCAGCGCCGCGCTGATCTTATCCCCAATCTGGTCAATACTGTAAAGGGTGCTGCTGCCCATGAAAAAGATGTGCTGGAAGCCGTAACAGTAGCACGCTCGCGTGTCGGTTCAATCCAAGCCACACCTGAATTGATCAACGATGAAAAGGCCTTCGCGAAATTTCAGGCAGCACAGGGTGAACTCACCTCAGCTTTATCACGTTTACTTGTCGTTTCCGAGAGCTATCCGCAGCTTCAGGCTAACAAAGCATTTTTAGATATGAAGGCAGAGCTTTCAGGCACCGAAAATAGAGTAGCCGTAGCGCGTAACCGTTATATAGCTGCGGTCAAGGAATACAACATCACCGTGCGCACTTTCCCCAACAATTTGACAGCCATGCTTTTCGGTTACAAAACAAAACCGAGCTTTACTGTTGAGAACGAGAAGGCGATTGCAACCGCACCCAAAGTTGATTTCGGCAAATAAGCCATGCGGCGCTGGCTGACCATCCTATTACTGTTTCTGCTTCCGTTCAGCGTAGCAGCGGAGGAGGTGGCAGTCCCTGCGCTGACCGCGCGCGTCACCGACCTCACCAATACCCTTACAGCCGAACAAAAATCCGCACTGGAAGCCAAGTTGCAAGCACTGGAGTCGCAAAAGGGTAGCCAGATTTCAGTGCTGCTTGTGCCCACCACCAAGCCTGAAGAAATTGAGCAATATTCCATACGTGTAACAGATCAGTGGAAACTCGGCCGCAAGAAGATAGACGATGGTGTGCTGCTGTAATTGCCAAGGATGACCGGCGAGTACGCCTGGAAGTGGGCTACGGGCTGGAAGGTGCATTGCCCGATGTACTGGCCAAACGCATTATTGCCGAAGACATTACACCGCACTTCAAGCAGGGCGACTACTACGGAGGCATCATTGCAGGCATCACACGCATCGACGCAGTGATTCAGGGTGAGGCTCTGCCTGCACCCCAAGCAGCAAACAATGCCCATACTTCAATTGAAAACTACCTCCCCTTCCTGATCTTTACAGCGCTGATCAGCGGTGCGATTCTTCGCCGCATCCTCGGCACCCTTCCCGGTGCACTGGTCAATGGCGGATTGATCGGCATCGCCACGGTGGTGCTGGGCGGCGGCGCGATGTTCGCCATAATTTTCGGCCTTGTTGCATTTTTCTTTGCGCTGATAAAAGGAAGCGGCGGAAGTGGATTCGGTGGTGGCGGTTTTGGCGGAGGCGGTGGCGGATTTTCCAGTGGCGGGGGTGGGTTTTCTGGCGGCGGTGGTGGCTTTGGCGGCGGCGGTGCGTCGGGGGATTGGTAGATGAAAAAGCTTATGCGTATTTTTAAACACCTGATGTCGGCCCGCTGGCAGATCAGGCGGCGTCTTCCAAGGCGCAGCATGAAGGCGATTGAGGTCGCGATACGTGACTCCGAAAAACTGCACATGGGCGAGTTGCGCTTCGCTGTGGAAGCAGGTCTGGACTGGCCCGAATTGTTTGCCGGCATCTCCTCACATGAGCGGGCGCTGGAAGTATTTTCCCGGCTTCGGATATGGGATACCGAGCACAATTCCGGCGTGCTGATTTATTTGCTGATGGCCGATCGCAAGGTGGAAATTGTGGCTGACCGCGGCATCAATTCACGCGTCGCAAAATCCGCCTGGATAAACATTTGCCGGGACATGGAAAGTCATTTCCGCAAGGGCGAGTTTGAAAATGGCGTGCTACAGGGTATCTCAGCCATTACCCGATTGCTGCAGCAGCATTTTCCTGCGCAAGCGCGCAATAGCAACGACTTGCCCGATCAACCTGTCGTTTTGTAAGACCTGTCATCAGCACTTAATACTGACCAGTCAGGAAAGGGTGTTACCTCAGAGCACCCCCTTTACCTGTGCTTTTCCAATAAGCCCCTAAGTGATATATGCTATTGACATACAATAGATTGGCCTATACGGTGCATGCTCGGTTTGAACGAGTAATTTTTGGCGTAGACTCTCTTTTAGAAAAAAATAGCAATCTGATAGCGATATCGTACTTAAACAACATCAAGGGGACAGCATGGGGATGGATGCACAGAGGAGAAACTGGTTTCTGCTGGCCGTTAGGTGGACAACAATGTTGCCGAGCAAATCAACTAAATCAACCACAGCACTGATGCTTGCTTTGTTTGCGATTGCTTCGACTGCAAATGCTGCTGTGGAGTCTGTTCCACCTGTAAACACTGATTGGTACATCACCGGTGCGGGAGCATCATGTCCTTCGTCGTATCCTTATAGTGCTTTTTCAATAGTTTCTCAGGCAGCATTTAGTTGCGTTTGCAAAGATACACAAATTCGTAATCCTGTAATCGGGTATAACTGAACTTTTCAAGATTCAAATTTTCCTGACCCGGTAACTACAAAAAGTTATTATGATATTTATCTTAATGTTTTTTATCTTAATGCATTGAGTGGGGTGCTGCATTACACCACAGCCTATTCCAATGGCACACCCGCTATGAATGGAGCCATATACTTTTTAACTCAACAATTCTGCCCTGTCGTCACTGAAAATCGATATAAATTTAACGCTGTCACTAACATGTGCGAGCGCACTGTTCCGAATGACCTCACCATCACCCTCTCTCCCAAATCCGCCACCATCGAACCTGGTAAAACATACTCGTTCACCGCAACAGTAACGAATCAAGATGGTAGTGCACCGAGTCAGCCTGTTCCAGTTTCTGTCAAAGTGGAGGTTGATCCAACAAGCGGTGGGCATGTGCACGGCGATATCACACGACCCAAAGGAAACGTCTCGCCGACTTCCGGTAGCACTGTACTAAATTTCACGTTCACTGCAGAAACGGCGTCTGGCACACATACTGTTACGGCAATGTGCGATCTGTGTGTGAACAAGACTGCAACAGCAACGGTGAATGTGAAGGTGGATGGCTTAGCGCCAATACCCGGCGGTGCGTCTTTCTATACGATGAATGATACAGATGGCACTGTTATCGGTTCAACATCTGACCACAAAAATAACCATTACCTCATCCCTGATGCTTCAACCATTTTGTTGTACATAGCCTCCAGTTATCACGCAGAAGTTTAATACTGGACGAAACCTTCTAATGGAAAAAAATCTGTTCCACCACTCCCCTTGTATCTGAATGATGCAAGCCTGATTTGGGGTGGGGTATTTGATCTGGATGCAGATTGGGAAGACCCTCACGAAGAGCATAAACGTGGATCGGTTATTGATATACGAGCAAATTCAAAGACCGGTGCCATTCCTCCAATAAATTTTGATAAGTTCATTAAACTTGCAAAGTATTACGGTGCACATGCAAGGATTCATTCACCCGGGTCTTCTAATCAACACTTCCATGTGCGCTTGCTAAACAGAGAGGAATAAAATGAAAAACAATTATTTCATAGCAACCATTTTTATGATTTTAATAACTTCCTTTCCTAATGCCTACGGTCTGCCTGGCGAGAGTGTCGTGCTTGATCCAACCACAGGCGATTACGTCATCACCTACTATGGTACTGGCGCACCCGGAGATAAAAAAAACAAGATATTGCGACAGGTAACTATTGTTCCAGCCACTAAAATTGATCCAAGTATTCAATCGGCATTTAAATTGCAACGTGATGGTGAGATTGTTTATAGCTATCGCGTAACAAATGGTAAGAAAAGCCGCCAACCTCTGGTTTCTTTGTTATTTGATCCTGTCACCGATATTATTTCAGCCAGCCCCTTGCCTAAGCGTTATCAGGATGTTAACCCTGCTAACGTTTTGCAGCATATTGCGGTAGCTGTTAGCGCAATCTCCACGCCAGAGGGGTGGACAGGCCGCAGCACCCCAAGCCGTACAGGTGGCCTAAGGATAGGCTGGAGTTATGACGAATTAATTAACGAAAAAAACGAAAGAGACGGCTTGCTGCCTGGCAAAACCCAAGCTGGGTTTGGTTTCTCCAGCAAAGATATTGTCGGTATAAGTATGGCGCAAATGGATGGAAATGCACCCCATGAATCCTACATAGATGGAGGCCCCAGTTCGCTTGAAATTACTAAGTTACTCGAACCACTCGTACAGCATGACTACGTCACTCGCGCAGCCGCTGCCCCCGCTATCACCGTGCCAACCCCCTTCAACGCCGCTGTATTAATTGACCGCATCCAAACCCAGATGCACAGCTGGATAGCCATGCAATTACTCGATGCCACCTTCTCCTCCCAGCTCGACCGCTACCTCACCGCCGCAGCCGATGCCTACCGCCACAACCAGCCCAAGGCAGCCAAGGAACACATCCAGACGCTACGCCGGATGCTGAAGAAAGAGCATGAGGATGCGGACAGGGACGATGACAAAGAAGACGGGAAGCCTGAGGGGAAAAGTGACAACCAGAGCAAACACATGCTGATCGACCGCCTCGCTGCCCGGGTGCTGGATTTTGATTTAAATTATGTGCTCAAGCGCATGGGTGGTGACAAGGACGATTGACTTTAAATTGGCAGTTTGTCTTTGCTCACACTGTTAATGCTTGTCCGACGCCTGTCCGGTAAGTACTGCTGCATCCTGATCAGTCTGTGGCTGAGTGCAGGCATCAGACAACCCTTAACAGTACGAAAATTGACGAACAGCAGCTTTGGGGAGGTGCAGTTATTAAGACATGAGCTTCAGGCACCTACCACTAACAAATATTCCTTGCTTTAGCTGTTAAATGAGGTGTGCATTATGAGAACAAGTTGCACAAAATTGCTGGGAGTTCTGCTACTGATATTTGCAGCCCAAACTGTTTCTTATGCAGCTGCAGATACGGCGGATACTGATGTATGTAAAAAATACTATTCCGCAAAAGCTAAATTGAGCAACATCTATGATGAATACTCATCGCTACAAAAAAAATCTGAGAATGCAGACAAATTATTTCTACTTTTTCGTCGGCTAGAGCAGGCGACTACGGAAGCTCAGGCTTTGTATCCACCAGATTACAATAGCAGTGCGGGGCAATACGACGTGATATCGAGTTGTCTGTGGGATGACAAATTTCAGAAATTAGGTTTATCTATCGGTCATTACTCTGATCGACTCGAATATTCGAAACAACTCATGGCTGAAACACATCAGCTCAACCCACGTTCCAAGTATCGAAGCTATACCTTGTATACAGAAATCTATGAGAAAGATGGTCAACCCTTTAATGACTTCCCTGATATTGAAAAGGCTACGTCTTATCTGAAAGAATTCCCCAACGGATCATATGTAAAAGAGGTATATGGAATATTGGCTGGGTTTTACCATGATCTATATGCGGCTCTTCGAGAAAGAGAAGTAGAGCCTAGGTTAGAAGAGCGTGGGGAAACCTATTCTTGCTATGACGAATATATTGATAAACATCCTGAAGAAGCAAAACAAGAGCGTGCCAGAAAGTTGGGTATTTTTTACTTTGAGAAAGTCATTGCAATGACCCCACAGAAAGATCATCGCCGCCCTATGTACTTGGATGAATTGGATGCATTAAAACATAAAAATACAGACAACGTAATTAACGTATGCGAAGATTAGAATCCAGATGCCCAGCCTCTGCCAACAGTGGCTAAGCCATTGCTAATAACTAGCAGGATCACATGACGCGCTGCGATAAAAAAGACGCAGATAAGGATGACGAGAAAAAAGACGAAAAGGCTGAGGGGAAAAATGACGATAAGAGCAAACGCATGCTGATAGACCGCCTCGCCGCCCGGGTGCTGGATTTTGATTTGAAGTATGTACTGAAGCGTATGGTCGGGGACAAGGACGATTGATTCTAAAATCGGCCGTCTACGCCTGAGAAACTACCGGGGTCAGTTATAACATTCCAACAAATTGTTGGAATGTTATAACTGACCCCGATTTTTATTTATAAATTTACATTCAGACAAAAGACACATAGGAAAAAAACAAAATGGACGCCCACTTTGTTTTACTTAATATCTCGAATACCTCTGTACCTTGCACCCATCTTCCGAATGATGTATAAACACCTACACACATAAACACGGGATCATTATGAATTCAATTCGCTGGAACATTGCGGTGTCGCCGAACACGGATCAATCCGTGCGCATGTACCTTGCCGGTCAGGGGGGTGGGCGCAAAGGTGACCTGTCGCGCTTTATTGAGGAAGCGGTGCGGGCGCACATTCTTGAATTGTCGTCCGAGCAGGCCAAAGCCGCCAACGTCCATGTGAGCGAGGCCGATTTGACTGTGATCGTTGCTGAGGCGGTACAGTGGGCGCGTGATCATTGATGCGTGTAGTCCTGGACACCAATGTCCTGCTCAGTGCATTGATCTCGCCACATGGCCATCCCGACACCATCTACCGGGCTTGGCGAACTGCACGATTTGAGGTCGTGACATCAGTAGCCCAGCTCGATGAGCTGCGCCGGGCCAGTCGGTATGAGAAATTTAAAATGATCCTCCAACCGCACCGCGTTGGGGCGATGGTAAACAACTTGCAACGCGCGCTGGTGTTGGAGCAACTGCCCACTGACATCGAGGCAGACGATCCTTTCGATGCGTTCCTGTTAGCGATGGCTCTCATCGGCGAGGCCGACTACTTGGTGACTGGCGATTATCGCGCCGGGTTGTTGCAGCGTGGCCACTTTAACCGTACCAGGATCGTCACCCCGAGCGTGTTTTGCGCTGAAGCCCTTTGTGGCAACAATTAAACTCAAAACAGCAGTTGAATGCTTTTCATAACCATTTAGACCCACAGAGCCAACCCGCCCATTTCTTTTCTTCCAATATTGAGAGCGCACAGCTTAATCTACTGCCTTAAAAACCGAGGCCACTATATGCGTGGCAGCCATCACCTGATCTCAAAATCGGGTATCATCGAAAAAATCAATCTGCAACGTGATAGCGCATAGGCAAAACCGCATCAGGTTCGTCAAGATAGGGACATTATCGTAAAATACCATCTTGGAGATAAATGACATGGATCACTACGAAATAATTATTTACTGGAGCGCTCAAGATCAGGCATTCATTGCTGACGTGCCGGAACTACCCGGCTGCATGGCGCACGGCGCAACGCACGAAGAAGCCTTAAGCAATGCAAAGCAGGCGATGGCCTTGTGGTTGGAAACGGCGCGAGCCGGAGGCGAGCCTGTGCCGAATCCACGAGGACATCGGCTTATGTATGCTTAAAATGCAGCAGCCACAATGAGTTACGCTACACCTACTTCCATTTATAATTCAAAGATGCATTGTTATTCAATCTCCCTCTCTCCCTAACCCTCTCCCCGCATGCGGGGAGAGGGGATATATTTATTGCGAGCGCCTTTGCGGGGCTTGCCTGCTTAACCGCTGCACCGATTGAAATAGAATTCGAACAAGCCATCATATACATTATTTAAACCATGACCAACGCCGACCCCATCGAACTCGAAAAATTCAGCCAACTCGCCCACCGCTGGTGGGACACCAACAGCGAATTCAAGCCGCTGCATGAAATCAACCCGCTGCGCCTGGGCTATATCGACAACATCGCCCATCTTGCCGGCAAGACCGTGCTGGACGTGGGCTGTGGCGGCGGCATTCTTTCCGAGAGCATGGCGGGTATCGGTGCCAGGGTCACCGGCATCGATCTGGGCGACAAGGCGCTGCAAGTGGCCCAACTGCACCTGCTGGAAAGCGGCAAGCAGGTCGAGTACCGCAAAATCGCGGTGGAAGATCTCGCGCTGGAACAAGCGGGACATTACGACGTGGTGACCTGCATGGAAATGCTGGAACATGTACCTGACCCTGCCAGTATCGTGCGCGCCTGTGCACAACTGGTCAAACCCGGCGGCCATGTGTTTTTCTCCACGCTGAACCGCAACCCGAAATCCTATCTGCTCGCCATCATCGGCGCCGAGTATGTGTTGAATATGCTGGCGCGCGGCACCCATGACTATGCCAAATTCATCAAGCCTTCCGAGCTGGCGCAGTTCTGCCGCAATAACGGGCTGGACATGACTGACATCATCGGCATGAGCTATAACCCGCTCAGCAAAATTTATGCGCTAGGCCGCGATACCGATGTCAACTATATGATGGCTTGCCGCCGTGGCTGAGTCTGTAATCCGTGAAAAAAAAATCGGGGCCGTACTCTTTGATTTGGACGGCACCTTTGCAGATACCGCGCCCGACCTGGGGGCAGCACTGAATCATGTGCTCAGCCTGCATCGCCTGCCCCCGCTTCCCCTCGAAATCACCCGTCTGCAAGCTTCGCATGGCTCCGCAGGACTGCTTAAACTGGCTTTCAATGTGGGGCCTGACTCCGTAAAATTCCCCGCACTGCGCGATGCATTTCTGGCGCACTACAGCGCCAACATTTGCGCCCACACCACCCTGTTTCCGGGCATGGCAGAGCTTATCAACACTCTGGAGCAACGCGGCCTGCCGTGGGGAATCGTGACCAACAAACCGCATCGCTTTACCCTGCCGCTGATGCAGGCGCTTAATTATGCCGGGCGCGCTGCCTGCCTGGTGAGCGGCGACACCTGCGCCCATGCCAAACCCCACCCGGAGCCCCTGTTGCACGCGGCAAAAATCATCGGCGTAGCAGCGCAAAACTGTTTGTATCTTGGTGATGACAAGCGCGACATCGAAGCAGGACGTGCCGCAGGAATGAAGTCATTGATCGCGCTATTCAGTTATATAGACCCCAGGGCAGACCTGAATACGTGGCAGGCAGATGCCTCCGTTAAGACACCAATGGAGCTGCTTGAACATCTAAATTGACTCTTGAGTATTACGTAACTCATAGGGTCGTTGCGCAGCAACGGGGACACAACGGCGTACTCCTTGCGAGTAAAATGGAAGCTGACTAAACACGAAACTCAGCAGTCCCCTCGCCCACTTGTGGGAGAGGGGAGAAAAACGCTGTGCTACAACCCGCTGAGTTTCGTGGTTAATCAGAAAAACGAAAGTCACATAACATTTTAAAGATCAGTATTAAACACCCCAGCCAGCACGATAAGGCTGCACATCAAACGGCTGCTCCACACCATTTAATTCATTCAGCAAAATCGCAGCACTGGCCGGCGCCATCGTTACGCCATAACGAAAATGACCGCTATTGATGTATAAATTTTGCAAAAGCGGATGACGGCCCAGCGTGGGAATATTGCCGGGCGAGGCGGGCCGCAGGCCGGACCAGTGCTGTACCAGCGGCATCTCGCGCAAAGCTGGCAAGAGCAATTGCGCGCGCTGCCGCAGTGAATCACGCGCCTCAACGGTCGTGCTTTTATCGAAACCCGCATCTTCCAGCGTGCTGCCCACCAGCAAATGCCCGTCACGCCGGGGGATAAGATACATGCCATCCTGCAGCAGGATATGGCGCAGCGGAGGTGCGTCGAATTTGAACAACAACATCTGACCGCGCATCGGCTTGATATCCAGTTGCAAGGCGTACTGTCCCAGCACCTGCTTGCTCCACGCCCCGGCGCTGACGATATAGCGATCCGCGCTGAACTCGCCCGAGGAAGTGGAGACTACCTTGACCTGTCCCCCCCCGGTCACAATTTCCTGCACCTCACACTGCTCCACAATACGCCCGCCGAGCATTTCCACATGCTTGCGCAAGGCTTGCACCAGGCGCGGGTTGCGCACCTGCGCCACCCCCGGCAACAACAGACCGTCGCTCCCGGCAAGCAGCCTGACTCCATGCTCGTCGCACCAGCGCTGCGCCAATAGACTATCAAACGGCGGCAACACCCGCATGCCGCTCACTTCATATTCGGGGTCTATACCCGTGGCGGCATGCAGACCCGCAGCCCAATGCGAAAACATAGCAGCTCCCATACCGGTGAGCCGTGTCACTTCATCCGGATAATCCCACAGACACAACGGCGCCAGTATGCCGCCACCCGCCCAGGATGATTCCCTCCCGACGTCACCGCGTTCCAGCACGGTGACTGTAGCACCCTGCAACAACAGTTGCTGCGCGCTGGCAAGGCCTGCCACACCTGCACCGATAATCAGAAAATCAGAAATCAACACATTCCCCCACTGCAGCCTCCCAAGCCAACCGTAAAAACCTGACCAATTCGTTTTATTTGTCACCGTTTATGCCAACCAGACCACCTTTCATCGGCAATCGCTGGTTACAGCCGACAATTATGCCTTAAGGTGCACTCACAGAATAAACACAGAAGAAAAAGATTCGATATAACTAAAGCGGGTTTTCATCGGAAAGCAATATTGCCGATTAACCACTTGTACCCGAGTAAATGCCTCCAGTCGGTTTGAGATGGCAATCTTCTTCTGCTAATGCTCCAATCTATACAAATACAAGGATATCACCATGAAAATGCAAAAAGGCTTCACCCTGATTGAACTGATGATAGTCGTCGCTATTATTGGCATACTCTCTACAATCGCAATTCCAGCCTATAGTGACTACGTTACTCGCGGCAAGCTGATAGAGGCCACCGCAGCGTTATCCGATGGCAGGATCCAGATGGAGCGGGCATACGCAGACAACATCCCCCACGCCTATAGCACGGTACCCTGCCCCGGCCCAACTAAAAATTTCACCTTTATATGTGCGAATCCGGTAAACACGCAAAATTACCTGATCACCGCAACAGGCAAGCCAGGAACCTCAGTAGCCCTTTTCAGTTACACCATTGACCAGGCGAACACAAAAGCGACAACAGGTATGGATCCTCACTGGGGCTCAACGGGCGCCTGCTGGATCACTACCAAGGGGGGAACGTGCTAAACACATATCCAAAATCCAGAGTACCGGCATCCAGATTCTTGTGCTCGAAGCACTCCGGGTTCTCACTGCTCGAGCTGATGATTGGTGTTGCGGTCCTGGCGATACTGGCATCTATAGCGATGCCCAGCTTCCAGACCATGATAGAAAGCACCAAAATCCGCACTGCGGCCGAATCTATCCAGAACGGTTTGCAAAAGGCGCGGGCAGAAGCAATCGCACGCAACACCAATGTAGCATTTACTCTGGGTGCAGACTCCGGCTGGAGTATCTGTGTCAACTCCTGCACTACGACCCCGGGCATAACAATTGAGTCAAGGCCAGCCAGCGAAGGCTCAAAAAATGTAAGTCGTACCTCGTATGCTGCAGATCTAAGCGCGGCACTTTCAGTGACCTTCAACAATCTGGGGAGAGTCAACAATCTGGGGAGTGCCTTGCCTAACAACCTTGACGGCTCCAAGCAACTCGCGAAGATTGACCTTACCACGCCGGGTAGCACACATAATTTGATAGTGACCATCGGCAAATTCGACATACCCAGCCAAACCTACGTAGGCAGCTCCCCAAGAGTGTGCGATCCCCATGCCACCACAGGCAGCACTAGCGCATGCTAACCGGAGAAAAAATCATGCAAAAACAAACTCCCTCCCTTTCCTCTTCACAACAAGGCATTGTGCTGATAGAGGCCCTGGTTGCAATCCTGATTTTTTCATTTGCCGTACTGGGCATCGTAGGTTTGCAAGCGGCGATGGTTAAAAATACTGCCGAATCAAAATACCGTGCAGATGCCAGCTATATTGCCCAGCAACAGATAGGAATGTTGTGGACGGATGTGGATGATCTTGCTAACAGTCAGGTGATAGGCACCAAGAACATTGACACTATCTTGCCGAACGGGTCCGTAAGCGTCGTAAGCCCCGCTCCCGGACTATTTACCGTGACAGTCACCTGGATATCACCCGGTGATCCATTACTGCATCAGTTTGTAACGACTACCAGCATATCTGGAGCATAATCATGAAACAACTAAACGGCATACTACCTTCCCAGCAAGCCGGATTCAGCCTGGTAGAAATCATGGTTGGGTTAACTATCGGCCTGCTTGCAACCCTCGTCATAATGCAGGTGTTGTCTGTATTCGGGACGCAAAAAGGTATTACAACAGGAACGGCTGACGCGCAAACAAACGGCAGCATCTCCCTTTACTCCATAGGGCGCGATTTGAAAATGGCGGGCTATTCGCTGCTGCCCGCGAAAGACTCGGCGCTTGAGTGCACCACAGTGACAGTCAATGGCGGGGCAGCCACCCCGGACAGCCTTTCTCCCGTCACGATTACCGACGGTGGGGCCGGCGGCAGCGACACCATTACGATACGCTATGGCAATTCGCCGGGAGGCGGAACTTTCAGCGCGATAGGTGCGGCACCAGTTGGCAACACAGTAACAGTTGCCAACAACCTTGGTTGCAGAACAGGTGAAACCACCCTGATAATCAATGGCACCAGCTGCGCTATCTCGAGCGCATCCGCTGTACCGGCTACAGGCGCTGTTGGTACCGCAGCCGAGACTTCAATGATCCTGAAAGACACCACCGGTGTGGCATCCGGCGCCAATCTGGCCTGCCTGGGCACATGGAATGCTATTACTTACTCCATAGTAAATGGCAATCTGAATATCTCCACCAATGGCGGTGTAGCTACCCCCAGCATGGAGGGTATCGTTGACCTGCAGGCGCAATATGGTATTTCTGCCTTAGCCAGTTCCAATGCGATTGTTGCGTGGGTGGATGCGACCAACGCCTGGGCTGCGCCAACTGTTGCCAGCCGCAACCTGATCAAGGCGGTTCGTTTTGCCGTTGTGGCACGTAACCCGAAAAAAGAAGCTAATGCGGTAACAACAGTTTGCACCGGCGCCAATACTCCAGGTCTTTCAGGATTGTGCGCCTGGCAGGGCGATGCAACCTCGCCTGCTCCGACGATCAATCTGGCTGCCGGCGATGCAGACTGGCTTAAATACCGTTACCGGGTGTTTGAAACCATTATTCCGCTGCGGAATGTAATATGGTCCGGCGGTCCAAAGGGGACACTATAATGAAATCACGATACCTTCCATGCTGTAAGCAACCGTCCCTTAACCAGCAACGCGGTGTAGTGCTGTTTTTTGCCCTCATTGCGCTGGTTGTCATGTCGCTCGCCGCCGTAGCGCTGATACGCTCGGTAGATACCAGCAGCCTGATCGCCGGCAACCTGGCGTTTAAACAGTCGACAACCAGTTCAGGCGATACCGGGATAGAAGCGGCGATTGCCGCGCTCACCCAGATGCAAGCAAACGGCAATTCAGACCCGCTGATCAATGGCGCACATCCCTTCAATACGACCGTTCCGTCCAATGGATATTACTCCTACTTCGACCCCAATTTGAACGTGATCGACGGTATCAATTGGACGAATGCCGACAGCGCTGATGCGGGAACCGACGGCAGTGGCAACGGCATCCGCTATATCATCCAGCGCATGTGTCGTACCAACACGCCCAATCTGCCGGCGAGCAGTGCGGGCTGCTTACCCAGTGGCGCTGTGATTGACACAAACGGGAAGGAGATAAAAGCTGGCCCCGAGTTTTGCAAGACATGCCCCGCACCCAACTCTCCCACCCAAATTCGCATTACCGTACAAATAAAAGGCAGTAAAAACACAGTTAGTTACTTGCAAGCATTTGTTTATTAGGAGAATATTATGAACAGCCATATTAATACTCACGCCACTCCCCGTTACCTTTTGGCCTCAGTTGTGCTGCTGGCCGGCCTTGCCTTGCCTTTGACAGCAGCGGCTGCCCTGGTCAACCTGGCAACTGCTCCGCTGGTGACAAGCACCACCTCCTCGGTTAAGCCCAATATCATGTTTATACTCGATAACTCAGGCAGTATGGGCGACAATTTTCTGCCGGACTGGGCGGGCAATTCCGATCCCTTTACTGGCACTGCTTATACCAGTGAACCGTACCTGCAAACCAACAATGGATTTAACGGCGTGGCTTACAATCCGGCAATCGCTTATTTAAAACCGGTATTTTTCAATGCCGACGGCACCCTGAATACCACCACCTATCCCGATATGTTGTCGCCATGGACAACCGTAAAAAGGGATGGATATGGTATTCAATCTGCTTCAACCGATAACCTGGTCGGCAATGCCTCAAGCTATGTTTTTGTGTTTGGCGAATATTGTTCATCGGCCAAGATGACCAGTTGCGTCGCTTCAACCGTACCCATCACGATTGCCAGCATCAATTACAACGTGCCCGCCAAGCTGCGCTGGTGCAATAGCGCTGCACTGACCAACTGCCAGAGCATCAACAATGCCACCTACAAATGGCCGCGCTATCCGCGTCCCGCAACCGCAACAATCAACGTGACCCTTTCCACTGCAGCCAAGACGGTCACCCAAATTACCGTCAATGGTCAAAACATCATGTCCGCAGCAGCAGTCGGAAGTAACACAGCATCAACTACGGCAAGCAATATCAGGAATGCCATTAATAACTGCACAGCTGCCATCACAGGGGCATGTACGGTAGCAGGCTATAGCGCCACCGTTTCTGGTGCACTGGTTACGATTACTTCACCTGCCGGGGCAGGCGGAATTACATACCTTCCCAGCATCAGTGGTACCGCGAGCACAACCGTGACTGCTTTCAGCGGCGGCGTTCCAGGTTCCAACATCTACACCAACATCGTTTCCACCACGGCCAGTTATCCCTATCCCGGTTCAGCCAGCAAGGCATCAACGCGCACCGATTGCGCCGGTACAACTTGCACCTACGCCGAGGAAATGAATAACTACGCCAACTGGTGGGCGTATTACCACACCCGCATGCAATCGATGAAAACCGCGGTCAGTCGTTCTTTCAAAACTCTAGACAGCAATTACCGTGTGGGCTTTTCCACCATCAGTTATACCGGCGCCACCGATGGCGCCATGTTCCTCGGTAACAACACCTTTGAACTGACCCAAAAGAATAGCTGGTATAAGAAGCTGTTCGCGCAAAATCCATCTCCATCCACCCCGCTGCGTGGCGCACTTTCCAAGGTCGGACTTTATTACGCTCATAAAATCGCCGGACAGGTGGATCCGGTGCAGTATTCCTGCCAGCAAAATTTCGCCATGCTTTCGACTGACGGATACTGGAACACGAATCTTGAAACTGGTACCTACGGCCCCCTGGGATTGACCGGTGCCAATGTGGGTAATCTGGATTCTGCCGCCACTACTGCTCGCCCGCTGAGGGAAGGCACTACGGCTGTTTCCAACACTCTGGCTGACGTTGCCAAGTACTACTACGATACCGATTTGCGCAGCAGTAGCCTGAACAACTGTAGCGGTGCCAGCAGTCCCGACTATCCATCTGGTAACACTGATGTGTGTAAAGATAACGTATTTATCAGCAGTACTGACAATAACGTTCAACAGCACATGACCACTTTTACCATGGGACTGGGCGCAGACGGTACGCTAAACTATACATCCGATTACGAGACCGCAACCTCTGGCGACTTTTACGACCTCAAAAAAGGCCTGAACTCGGTCAATTGGTCTGATCCGATAGCAAACACCGAAGGAGAACGTATTGACGACCTTTGGCACGCAGCGGTAAACGGCAGAGGGTCTTATTTCAGCGCCAAAAATCCGGATGAAATTATTGCCGGCTTTTCCAAAGCATTGTCGGCTATTTCCGCCAAAGTGGGGTCTGCTGCTGCCGCTGCCACCAGCACATTAAACCCTGTTGCCGGCAACAACTTTGCCTACGTCGCCAGTTACACTACGGTTTCATGGAAAGGAAATCTGGAACAACGCACGATCGACATCAACACTGGCGTAGTCAGCGGAACAGCAAGCTGGTGCGCGGAAAATGTTGTGGCATCGACTTGTTCAATCCCAAGCACGGTAGTTGCCGATACTAGCGGTTCCAGCACTGCTTACAACTGCGTTACGCCGGGAGCCACCATCTCAAGTTGCACCGCGCCGGGTGTATTTGACCCTATCGCATCCACCTGTTCAGTGCCGCTCGCAACCACTTGCACCGGCACCATGGCCAGCAAAATACCGACCGCAAACTCTGACACGCGGACGATTTATACCGCCAATGCTTCTGCCAGCGCGCTTATCCCCTTTGATAGTGCGTTTGGAGCTTCCAACCCAAACTTTGCTGGTGTTCATATCAACACGCTCACCCAGTGGCCGTCATTGACTGCAGCGCAGCAAACGTTGGCAGCAGGCAGCAATCTGCTCAATTATTTGCGCGGGCAATATGGTTATGAGAATCGTGCCTCGAATACGGACAAACTGTATCGTGCCCGCGAAGCCGTGCTGGGGGATGCGCTGGAGTCTCAGCCTTCCTACACAGGTGCTCCTGCATTCAACTACCCCTACCCCGGGTATGCCGGATATATCGCCGCACAGAGCAGCCGTGCCGGGACAGTGTACATGGGTACCAATGACGGCATGCTGCACGCTTTTGCCGCTGATACCGGTATAGAACGCTGGGCTTATGTACCTTCGATGGTGATTCCCAATATGTGGCAACTGGCGGATACCAGCTATGCCACCAAACATCGCAACTTTGTCAACGGCAGCCCGATCATATCGGATATCTGTACAGCCAATTGCGCCGATGCGGCGACCGCCGTGTGGAAGACAATCCTGGTGGGCGGCCTGAACGGCGGTGGACGTGGTTACTACGCGCTGGATATCACCAACCCAACCACTCCGGCTTTGCTGTGGGAATTTACTCCGACTCAGGATGCTGATCTTGGCTATTCTTTCGGCCTGCCCGTGATTGCCAGAAAGGCAGACGACTCCTGGACGGTGCTGGTTACGTCTGGCTACAACAATACCAGCCCGGGTACTGGTGTAGGCTATCTTTACGTACTCAATGCAAGTGATGGTACCATTCTCAGCAAAATTTCTACCGGCACGGGCAGCACCACCACGCCCAGCGGACTGGCCAAAATTTCCGCCTGGAACGATGAGTCTGCGGGGAATAAGGCGGGATTTGTTTATGGCGGCGACTTGCTGGGGAATGTATGGCGTTTCGACATCAACGACACCGTTACCGCTGCTGCTATCGGCTTCGGCTCGGCCTTTAAATTTGCCACATTACTTGACGCTTCGGGCAACGCTCAGCCCATTACCACTAAACCGGCGCTGGGCGAGGTCATGTCAAAACGAATCATCATGATCGGGACCGGTAAATATCTGGAAATTTCTGATATTACCTCTCCCTTGAAACAGACCCAGTACGCAATCAAAGATACCGCGACCACTACCCTGATCAATGCGCGCAGCTCATTGGTACAGCAATCCTTTATCCCCTCGGGCTCAACCCGGACCATTACCAGCAATGCGGTAAACGACAGCGATAGAGGCTGGTATGTTGATTTCCCTGATACCAGTACGGGGGGGAGCGCGGAGCGTGCAAACGTAGACAGTCAACTGGTGCAGGGGGTTTTGATCGCACCCACGATTGTTCCATCAAATACTGTTTGCTCACCCGGCGGCTATGGGTGGCTGAACTATTTTGGCTACGATACGGGTTCGATAGTCGGCACGGCTTCGCTAAAACTCGACTCCAGTATCGTGGGTATCAACGTTTTATACATCAAAGGGAAACCACAAGTCAGTATCGTCACATCGGCAACACCCACCCCGCAACAGGCAGGTGTGCAACCCCCCTTTAAGGATGCATCAGGCATGTTTCAGGGTACACGGGTCATATGGCGCGAATTAATTCCTTAATTTGCTCACCTCGTTAAAACAAAAAGCGGCTTCAAGGCCGCTTTTGTTTTGTGCTATTGCTATTTGATGGGTCTACAGATCAACCAGCTTCAAGCACTTATGCTCGACCAGGATTGTTCAAAATTTATGAAGTGGGGAGGACGCCTCATGGCACTCGGTTAAGCATTTTTTCCCCTCGCCCCTCTGGGGAGAGGGGTTGGGGGAGAGGGGAAAACTCACGCGAAGTGGCGATTCCACCCT
>Ga0315272_10000145_pt1 | contig 32483 bp, 23 predicted proteins | sample C3_middle_MG_FD_203918 | JGI IMG/M metagenome (GOLD analysis project Ga0315272, IMG submission 203918) | Sediment microbial communities from Yellowstone Lake, YNP, Wyoming, USA - C3_middle | ecosystem: Environmental > Aquatic > Freshwater > Lake > Sediment | place: USA: Wyoming | collected...
GTTTTGAAGTAACGTATAAACCTTTTGATACCAGGTTATTATATTTTGTATTAGTACGGTCATTTACTATTTCATTCTCAAAGAACAGCCAGTATTTTTTTGCTGTTTCATCAACCTCGGTCTGTTTCAGGAAATTGACAAGGAATGATTTATTAAAAGTTCCTGTCTGCTGGTCAGTGAACAACTGCTGAACGATCTGATGGGGGTGGTTGCCGAGAACCAGTTCATCAACTTCTTCAGTGCTCACACCAAGACCAAGTTTCTTATATTGCGGGTCAAGAATTTTTTCTCTGACCATCTGCTGCCATGTCTGTTCTCTCAAAGACTCGTTGGTAGCTTCATCAACACTGGTCCTTCCTGAGAGTTTATAAATCTCCAGCAGGTTCTGCAACCTGAGTTCATAATCCTGGTAAGAAATATATTCTCCTGAGATCTGACCGATCTCATAATATTTTTTCTGTTTCAGTCTCTGACCCCTGCCTCTGCCGAAGAAATCACTGACAACAAACAGGAAAAGAGAAAACCCAATTACTCCCGCAACTAATACTCCCGCTCTCTCGCGTAAAAATTGAAGTGCTGACATCTAATTATGTTCTTTAATAATTAATAGAAATATACCTTATTTTTAATACAGGCGACAAATATAACAAATTTTCATTAAAACTCTGACCTGAGATTAAATTGTTCGAAAGCGTGAATTTGTTGGTTATTAAGCATGATGGAGAGCATGATCGGGCTCCTGAAGGGTATAGGTTGTTGCATTTAATTCCTTTTCAGTGATTATATAAGGTATTAAGATCAAATTATATTCGATGCGGAGTTCAGTGAATACGTCATTAATCTTTATGGTACAAATGGTTTAAATCTGCACCAGGTTTGACAAACAGAATTTTATATAAAATCAGACCATAGTTTTGATCCAAAAATCAGGCGTACTTGTTTAAACACACATAAAAATGAAAATATAACTCTAAAAAAGGGGGGTGTATTTAAAAAAAAGATGAAAATAATTTAAATAAAGTATAAAAAATAGGGTGTAGAATAAAAAAATGTATATTTTTGTAGAAAAATAATTACAAAAATGGCAGAACTTAGATTTAGTGCTTTAAGAGAAGTATTCAGCAGGGAGCCTGTTGAAGTTACTACCCCCTCGAAAATTGTTTCCGAGTATTTCGGCGAGAATGTTTTTGATCTTCCTAAAATGGAGCGTTACCTTTCTAAAGAGGCATATAAGGTAGTGAAACGTGCTATTAATGAAGGTAAATCGCTTACACGGGCGGAAGCCGATCAGGTTGCTACCGGTTTGAGGGCATGGGCTATTAGCAGAGGTGCTACTCATTATACTCATTGGTTCCATCCTCTTACCGACGGTACTGCTGAGAAACATGATGCATTCATTGATATCGGCGATAACAATCATGTTGTTGAAAAATTCTCAGGTGAAGTGCTGGTTCAGTCAGAACCCGATGCTTCGAGCTTTCCAAGCGGCGGAATCAGGAATACCTTTGAAGCAAGAGGTTATACCGCATGGGACGTTTCTTCACCGGTTTTCATTGTCGGAACCACCATTTGTATTCCTACAATATTCGTTTCATATACAGGGGAAGCACTCGATTATAAGGCACCACTACTTAAGGCTCTTTCAGAACTCGACAGGGCTGCAGTGGATGTTTGCCAGTATTTTGATAAAGATGTTACTAAAGTCATTGCAACCCTGGGTTGTGAACAGGAATATTTCCTGATTGATGATGCTCTGTACTATGCAAGACCTGATATAGTACTTGCTGAGAGAACACTTATGGGACATCAGTCCTCAAAGGATCAGCAGCTGTCAGATCATTATTTCGGTTCAATACCTGAAAGAGTTATGGCTTTCATGGAAGATTTTGAATGTGAAGCATATAAGCTCGGAATTCCTGTTAAAACACGTCATAATGAGGTTGCACCAAACCAGTTCGAATGTGCTCCGGTATTTGAAGAGGTGAACCTGGCAGTCGATCATAACCAGATCCTTATGGATATTATGAGACGCGTTGGCAGAAAACACAAATTCAGAGTTCTGCTTCATGAAAAACCATTTGCAGGCATTAACGGATCAGGAAAACATAATAACTGGTCTATGGCTACAAATACAGGTGTCAACCTGCTTTCTCCGGGTAAAAACCCAAAGACAAACCTGCAGTTCCTCACATTCCTTGTGAATGTTATTAAAGCAGTCAATGACAGTAACGATGTCCTCAGGGCTTCCGTTATGAATGAGACAAACTCATACAGGCTTGGTGGTCATGAAGCTCCTCCTGCTATCATATCGGTCTTCGTAGGTACTTATCTTACCGCTATGCTCGATAATATTGCAAGAAAAGTTACCGATAAGAAGATGACTCCTGCTCAGAAAACTGAACTGAAACTTGGCATTGGCAAAATTCCTGAAATAATGCTAGATAACACCGACAGAAACCGTACTTCACCGTTTGCTTTCACAGGAAACAGGTTTGAATTCAGGGCTGTCGGATCCTCAGCAAACTGCAGTGCATCAATGATTGTTTTAAATGCTGCTGTTTCTTATCAGCTTACCCAATTTAAAAAAGAAGTTGATTCTATTATTAAAAAGGGAAGAAACAAGGACGAAGCTATCTTCCAGGTGCTGAAGAAATATATTCTTGAATCTGAGAGAGTCCTCTTCGAAGGCGATAACTATAGCAAGGAATGGCATGCTGAAGCTAATAAAAGAGGCCTTTGCAATCTTTCGAGTGTGCCTGAATCAATCAGCCTTTACCTGACAAAAGCATCACGGGAAGTCCTGATAGGATCGGGTGTTTTTACTGACAAAGAACTAGAAAGCCGCGTGGAAGTTGAATATGAGAAATTTACAAAGAAAGTTCAGATTGAAGCACGGGTACTAGGCGATCTGGCTATAAATCATATAGTTCCTACAGCTATCAGATACATGACATCGCTGATTGAAAACGTGAAAGGCCTGAGAGAAGTATTCAATGATATCGAGTTTGAAAGACTGGCAGGAGCACGTAAGGAAATGATAGTCACCATTTCAGATCATATCTCAATGATCAAAAAACTTACTAATGAGATGGTTGATGAACGCAGAAAAGCCAATGTAATTGAAGATAATTACAAGAAGGCAATTGCTTATGAGAGCAAGGTGAAACCTTATCTCGACGAAATCAGAGAACATATTGATAAGCTTGAGCTTCTGGTTGATAATGAAATGTGGCCACTTCCTAAATACAGAGAATTATTATTCACAAGATAAGGTTGGTTTGTTTTTTCATGTTAGAGTAAAAGGATTCCTAAGTTTTTAGGATCCTTTTTTTTTGTCTGAAATATTTGTCCCGCTGCTGCGTTAATTATTATTACCATAATTGCTTAAAATGTTTACTTTTATAGTCAAATTGAAGGCATAATCATGAAGCAGCTATTCCTATTCCTGATACTATTAATTTTTGTGACTTCTCCTGCGGCTCATGCACAGAAGAGAAAGACCGACAAAGCATATGCCTCATTCGCTGCAGGTGAATATTATGATGCCATAGATCTTTTCAAGGATGCCTATTCCAAGTCAAAAAAAGGAGACAAGGCCACCAGAACAGAACTCGTTTTTATGATTGCCGAATGCTATCGCATTACCAATGATCCAAAAGATGCCGAAACATGGTACAAACTTGCCGTAAAATCAGCAAGCTCCAAACCTGAAGCACAATTCTGGTATGCTGAGTCGTTGAAGAAAAACGGAAAATACTCCCTCGCAGTTGACGAATTTAAAAAATATAAACAGATAGCACCTTCAGACTCCAGAGCCGAACAGGAAATCAGGTCATGCGAACTCGCTGCCGATTGGCTTCGTAATCCTGAAGCCTATAGGGTAGATGAACTGAAAGACTTAAACTCCAAAGAATCTGATTTCAGTCCTGCCTATGGAAGAGATGATTTTGGCCTTATCTATTTCACCTCTTCCAGAGAAGGTGTTATGGGTAAGAAAACACATGGTGCAACAGGACAGAATTTTACAGATATTTTTGAGAGCCGCATCGACAAAAAATCCAAATGGAGCACACCTGTTCCGGTCGAAGGTATAAACAGTGAATTCGAAGACGGAACTCCATCATTTGCATCTGATTATAAAGAGCTTTATTTTACCCGTTGCGAAGCCGGCAAACGTGAGAAAAAGGGATGCGTAATCATGTATTCAAAAAGAACAGGCGATAAATGGGGAAGTCCCAAGAATATTAAGCTTCTTCCCGATTCACTTGTGGCAGCCCATCCTTCAATATCTAAAGATGGCCTGACATTGTATTTTGTATCTGATATGCCCGGGGGTTCAGGTAAAAAAGATATCTGGAAAGTTACACGTCTCAGGGAAGGAGATGCATGGTCGAAACCCGTGAATCTTGGTCCCGATATCAATTCCCCGGGCGATGAGTTATTCCCTTATATAAGAGAAGACGGAACATTGTACTTTTCTTCTGACGGACTCATTGGAATGGGAGGCCTCGATATCTTTAAAGCAACACTTCAGCCTGATGGAACCTGGGTTGTAGTGAATATGAAACCTCCTATAAACAGCTTTACTGACGACTTTGGAATTGCATTTCAGGACGGGGCAGAGAAAGGAATATTCAGCTCTACAAGAAAGGGCAAAGGCAATGATGATCTTTATTCTTTTGAGTTGCCTCCTCTGAGATTCAATGTTACCGGATTAGTTAAAGATGAAAAAACAGGCTTGCCAATTACCGGATCAGTCGTTCAGCTGATTGCCAGCGATGGATCTAATCTCCAGGCTGAAACAGGTTCAGTCGGTGATTTCAAATTTGCACTGAAGGCTAATGTGGATTATATTTTCCTCGCCTCCAAACGTGGATATCTTAATGGCAAGGAGAAAGAGACTACAAAAGGACAGGATAAGAGCCGTGAATTCATGGTCACTATCCAGCTTACCCCGACAGACAGGACAATTGAACTTCCGAATATACTCTATGACCTCGACAAGTGGGATCTCAGACCAGAATCGATGGTTTCTCTTGATAAACTTGTTGAGACTCTTAATGATAACCCGAACGTAACCATTGAGCTGATGTCTCATACAGACCCGAGAAATACAGTGGAATATAACCTTATCCTCTCACAAAAACGTGCACAGTCAGTCGTAGATTATCTTGTAAGCAAGGGAATTGAAATCGACCGGCTTACGGCTAAAGGTTATGGTAAATCGAGTCCGAAAGTTGTTGACGCAACTATTGCAGCTCAATATCCATTCCTGAAAGAAGGTACACAGCTTTCGGAACAGTTTGTAAATACTCTGCCAAGTGATGAGCAGAAGGAGATTGCATACCAGATTGACAGAAGGACTGAGTTCAAGGTTTTAAGAACTGACTATGAGCCTCCAAAGAAATAGATAGGTGATTTCACAGGTTTTGTGTTCCACTTTTTTCTATCTTCGGGGTTTCAACTTTCAGGTATGGCAAAAGAATCAAAGTACAATAAAAGAGGTGTCTCTTCCACAAAAGAAGAGGTTCATGCTGCTATTAAAAATATCGACAAAGGACTTTATCCGAAAGCTTTCTGTAAAATTGTTCCTGATCTTCTGGCCGGCGATAAAGATTACTGCAATATCATGCATTCAGATGGGGCAGGAACAAAATCCTCACTTGCATATATATACTGGAAGGAAACCGGCGACATGTCAGTCTGGAAAGGAGTGGCACAGGACGCTATAATAATGAATATTGACGATCTTCTTTGTGTAGGAGCTTACAATAATATACTGTTCTCTTCTACAATTGGCCGGAACAAAACACATATACCGGGAGAGGTCATTGCCGCTGTGATCAATGGTACCGAAGAAGTAATTGAAGAGTTGAGAAGTATGGGGGTTGGAATCTGGTCCACCGGAGGAGAAACTGCCGATATGGGCGACCTGGTGAGGACTATCGTGATAGACTCTACAGTGATTACCAGGATGAAGAGAGCTGATGTGATTTCAAATGACAGAATAAGGGGAGGTGATGTGATAATCGGGCTCGCTTCATCAGGAAAAACTTCATATGAGAAGGAGTATAATAGTGGTATGGGCAGCAACGGGCTGACCTCTGCACGTCATGATCTTTTTGCCCCTTATCTTGCCTCAAGGTACCCCGAGAGCCTGGATACCACCTTGCCATATGATCTTATCTATTCAGGCAAGTTTAAGCTGACTGATCGGATTTCCGGACTTGGTACAGATGCCGGTAAACTTGTACTTTCTCCTACACGCACTTATGCTCCTGTCATTAAAAAAATACTCGAGACAATGCGTCCGGAGATTCATGGAATGGTACATTGTTCGGGAGGAGGACAAACGAAGATTCTCCATTTCTTTGATAAAATGCATATAATTAAGGATAATTTATTCCCATTGCCTCCATTATTCCATATGATTCAGGAACAGTCAGGAACAACATGGGAGGAGATGTACAAAGTTTTCAATATGGGTCACAGGTTTGAGATCTATACCGATCAGAAGAATGCATCAGCAATTATTGATATAGCAGGTCAGTTTGATCTGGAAGCAAGAATCGTTGGTCATTGCGAGACATCTGAGGATAAGAAGCTAACTATCAGTTCCGAATTCGGAACTTTCGAATATTAGTTACTGTTTATTATGAAGGCTCAGCGAAGGCTCCAGCCTTCGCTGTAACTTTTAACAGAAAGCGAAGTTTGGAAACTTCGCTTAGCACATCTACAGTACATTAAGTCTTTGCGCTATTCCTCCTTTTTTCTTACCTTTGCACGCTGAAAATTAATTGAACTATGGCAAACAACATGATTCTTGAGAGACTGGAAGGGGTAAAATCCCGGTTTATTGAGGTCGGAGATCTTCTGACTCAGCCCGATATTCTCTCGGATATGAAGAAGTATGTCAAATTAAATAAAGAATATAAGGATCTCCTTCCTATAGTCGAATCATATGAAAGATATAAGCTGGCACTCAGTAATATTACCAGCGCCAGGGAGCTGCTTGATACCGAGAAGGATGAGGAAATGCGTGAGATGGCCAAGTCAGAACTTGATGATCTTACATCCCGAATACCTGAAATGGAGGAGGAAATCAAGATGCTTATCATTCCGGCTGATCCTGAGGACGATAAGAATGCTGTCATGGAGATAAGAGCCGGCACAGGCGGTGATGAAGCAAGTATCTTTGCAGGCGATCTCTTCAGGATGTACAGCAAATTTTTTGAAACAAAAGGATGGAAAGTCGATGTAAATAATATTTCCGAAGGCACTGCCGGAGGATATAAAGAGATTGTCCTTAGCATAAGTGGCGAAGGCGTATATGGAATCATGAAGTATGAATCAGGTGTTCATCGTGTTCAGAGGGTACCCCAGACTGAAACACAGGGACGGATTCATACATCCGCAGCTTCTGTTGTTGTTCTTCCGGAAGCTGAAGAATTTGATATTGACCTTAGAACAGAAGATATCCGAAAGGACACATATTGCTCATCAGGTCCGGGCGGACAGTCTGTGAATACAACTTATTCTGCAATACGTCTTACCCATATTCCTTCAGGAATTGTTGTAACATGCCAGGATGAGAAATCACAGCTTAAAAACTACGACAAGGCTTTAAAAGAATTGCGTACCAGATTGTATAATCTTGAATATCAGAAATATCTTGACGAGGTTTCGCACCGCAGAAAAACAATGGTTTCAACAGGCGACCGATCAGCCAAGATCAGAACCTATAACTATCCGCAGGGAAGGATGACAGATCACAGGATCAACCTTACAATATACAATCTTCCGTCTATACTCGATGGAAATATCCAGGAGGTACTGGATAAACTGCAGATGGCAGAAAACGCTGAGAGGCTGAAAGAGAGCAATATTTAACCAATTCGATAATGGATCATACACAATTATTTGAGAATATAGTCGCCAAACGCTCATTCCTGTGCGTGGGACTTGATTCTGAGCTTGACAAAATACCTTCATTTCTGCTTAAAACCGAGGATCCTATTTTTGAATTCAACAAAAGGATAATTGATGAGACCCGGAAATTTGCCGTAGCTTATAAACCAAATGTTGCATTTTATGAGTGTTACGGAGCAAAAGGCTGGAAATCCCTTGAGCTGACTGTCCGGTATATCAAAGAAAATTATCCTGAGCTTTTTGTAATTGCTGATGCAAAAAGAGGCGACATAGGCAATACCTCAAAGATGTATGCAAAAGCTTTCCTTGAAAATATGCCTTTTGATGCTATCACTGTTGCGCCATACATGGGAGAAGACTCTGTCACTCCTTTTCTGTCGTATGAAAATAAATGGGTAGTGCTGCTTGCATTAACCTCCAATAAGGGCGCTGATAATTTTCAGTATCATAATGAAGACGGGATAAAGCTTTTTGAACGTGTCCTGTCAATTTCACAGAAGTGGGGAAATATTAATAACCTTATGTATGTAGTGGGCGCGACACGTGCTGAAATGCTTAAAGATATCCGTAAGCTTGTTCCTGACCACTTTCTCCTGGTTCCCGGAATCGGTGCCCAGGGCGGAAGCCTCGAGGAGGTAGTTAAGTACGGTCTGAACAGCAAATGCGGCCTTCTCGTCAACTCTTCCCGGGGCATTATCTTTGCCGATAATTCTGAACAATTCGACATAATTGCCGGAGAAAAAGCACATGAGACACAACAGGAAATGGAGAAATACCTCCACATGCATAAGCTGATCTGAACATTACAATGCCGTGCAAATTGTTTTTCCAAAATAGAATTGAAGAAATTTTGATAGAATACCCGGTCATTGCGAGGATCCCGATGGAATCGGGAGACGAAGCAATCTTTACCACCTTCCTTCATTAAAATTATTTGAATAATCCTTTGTGTTGTACCAGCTTTTTTTATAATTTAGTTAGTCGCTGCTAACTAAAATTGTGCTGAAATGAAAGAGGAATTTCTTCATTACCTGTGGAAATATGGCCTCTATGATCAGAAGAGGCTGAAGGATTCTGAACAAAATGAGATTACGGTCCTTAACCCCGGCGAATATAACCGCGACTCGGGTCCTGATTTTTTCAATGCCAGAATATCGATCGGAGGTACAGTCTGGGCCGGCAATATTGAAATCCATACCAAAGCATCTCATTTTGACCTTCATGGCCATCATAATGACCCTGCCTTTAATAATGTAATATTACATGTGGTGGCAGAAAATGATAAACGGATATATAATTCCAGGGGAGATGAGATCCCGGCTGCAGAAATTTCTTTTGATCCGGTCTATTATGAGAAATATATATCACTGGTAAATAATCCATACATTATTGCATGTCAGGATTTTATTCAGGACACTGATTCAATTCTCCTCCGTAATTGGCTCAGCGCCCTGCTGATTGAAAGATTGCAGGCAAAGTCAGAATCAATTCTGAAAACCTTCTCCGATACAGGCCATGACTGGGAAGAGACATTTTACCGTCTGCTTTCACGCTATTTCGGATTCCGTGTCAATACGGAACCATTTGAAATGCTTGCATCGGCTTTGCCTTTCAGGATAATCAGGAAGCATTCGGATAATATTTTCCAGATAGAAGCACTTTTGTTCGGGACAGCCGGACTTCTTGAAACCGGATTATTCAGGGAAGCTATTCATGAAGAGTATTATACAAATCTGATAAAGGAATATAATATATTATCAGCTAAATACGGCCTGCATCCTCTTCATGGCTGGATCTGGAAATTTGCGAGGTTACGGCCTTCTAATTTTCCCACAGTCAGGTTATCACAGCTGGCGCTAATGCTTTCAGTAACAGGTGGTCTGTTCTCAAGGGTTCTTGAAGCAAAGGATATCAGACAGGTCAGAGGTTTGTTTGAAGTTGCAGCTTCATCGTACTGGGCTGAACATTATGTCTTTGGAAAGAAAAGCAGGAGCTTTACAAAACATACGGGAACACAGGCTGCTGATCTGCTGCTGATCAACTCAGTCATCCCTTTGATCTTTGTATATGGAAAGCAGAGGGCCTGCCCGGAAATAAGTGAGAGAGCTCTCTCATTCCTGGAAGAAGTTCCTTCGGAGCAAAATTCAATTATATCTGAGTGGGAAGCATCCGGAATTACTTCAGAATCTGCATTTTATTCACAGGCTCTTATCCAGCTCAGAAATGAATACTGCAAAAAAAGAAGATGTCTCGACTGCCGGATTGGCAGCAAAATAATCAGTCAGGGAAAACCTCTGAAAAACAGTGAAGAACTTATACTGGAGCCCTGAATGGAAAAGATGAGAATGGAAGTAAATAGGCTCCTCTGCCCTGAAGGTAATTCGTTTTGGTTGTAGAGCCCCCTCCCGCTTCGCGGGATCCCCCTAAAGGGGGAATAATTTCGCAATGAAAGTGAAATTTGAATATTGTGGAGAATTTTACCCACCTTCAGGGGGGCAGGGGGGCAAATATGATTGGGGCAAGGTGGCAACCATGGGAAAAAGGAAATTTTATCATTGGCAGCATACGGATATATCATAAAAACCTATTCTGAATTTTTACTGACATTCCTTTAACCATACATTTCTTTTGACGAACAGTCATTTTTCTTTGACAAATATCTGAGTGATAGCGAAATTAGACGCAACTTTTTTAAACATTTTTGCGTCATTATAGATGAAAGTGAAACGATAAAGGATGCAGATTTCCGTTTCTGAAAAAATAAATATTTTACTAACCTGATAAAAAAAAAGTAAATTGTTTGATTATTTACATAAAAAAGCCTTATTTTTGCGTTCCAAAATTGGAGACTCGATCTATATTTGGATTAACAATATTTTAATTAGAGATATGTATTTAACCACAGAAAAAAAGCAGGAGTTTTTCAAAACCTTTGGAACATCTGAAATCGATACTGGTACAGCGGAAGGCCAGATAGCCTTATTCTCATACAGGATCAATCATCTTACAGAACATCTTAAGAAGAATAAAAAAGATTTCAGCACCCAGCAGGCTCTTATCAAACTTGTAGGGAAAAGAAGAAGGTTATTAGACTACCTCAAATTAAAAGATATCAGCCGATATCGTGAAATCATAAAAGCGTTGAAATTACGTAAATAGATAAAAAAGGCAATTCTAAATTGCCTTTTTTCATACTATTTAAATTATTTTGTAGTTTCAATTTTTCATAAATCATACTTACAATGTTTACAATAAAAGAGAAGATTATTGATCTCGGTGACGGGAGGACAATAACCCTGGAGACTGGAAGAATGGCCAGACAGGCTGACGGTTCTGTCCTGTTGAAAATGGGAAAAACAATGCTGCTTGCTACAGTAGTATCAGCACAGGAAGCGAAAGAAGATACTGACTTCATGCCACTCTCAGTTGAGTACAAAGAAAAATATGCATCCTCAGGCCGTTTCCCTGGTGGATTTCTGAAAAGAGAGGCCAGAGCGTCGGATTATGAAATACTCGTATCAAGATTAGTTGACAGAGTTCTCAGGCCACTGTTCCCTGATGATTATCATGCAGAAACATTTGTGACAATCAATCTGGTTTCAGCCGATATGGATATTATCCCTGATGCTCTTGCAGGTCTGGCAGCATCAGCTGCTCTTGCAGTCTCAGATATTCCATTCAATGGCCCGATATCAGAAGTAAGGGTTGCAAGAATAAACAAAAAATATGTTGTTAACCCAACAGCTTCACAACTGGAAGAGGCCGACATCGACCTTATGGTAGGTGCAACCTACGATAATATAATGATGGTTGAAGGGGAAATGAAGGAAGTTTCCGAAGAGGAGATGCTTGAAGCCCTTAAAATTGCCCATGATGCTATTAAGGTCCATTGCAAGGCTGTGATGGAATTTGCTGAGGAGGTTGGCTCAACTGTTAAGCGTACCTATAGCCACGAAACAAATGATGAGGATCTCAGAAAAAAAGTATGGGATGAAACCTATTCTAGATGTTACGAGACCGCTAAAAGCTGTACAGCTGACAAACACAAAAGAATTAATTCTTTTGAAGGAATAATTACGGAATTCCTCGATCAGTTCTCTGAGGAAAATCCTGTAAATGCAACACTCGCAAAAAGGTACTATCATGATGTACTGAAGGAAGCTTCCAGGAGGCTTGTACTTGATAATAATATTCGGTTGGATGGCAGAAAACCTGATGAGATCAGGCAGATTGTATGCGAAATTGATCCGCTTCCTGCTACTCACGGTTCAGCCCTTTTCACAAGAGGTGAAACACAGTCTCTTACTACTGTAACTTTAGGTACAAAACTTGATGAGAAGATAATCGACGATGTTCTAAATAAAGGAACTGAGAAATTCACACTTCATTATAACTTTCCTCAATTTGCTACAGGCGAAGCTAAAGCATACAGGGGAGTAGGCAGAAGGGAAATCGGACATGGTAACCTGGCTCATCGTGCTCTTAAAAACATGATGCCTCCCGATGATGAGAACCCTTATGCAGTAAGAGTTGTATCAGATATCCTTGAATCAAACGGATCATCTTCAATGGCAACTGTTTGCGCAGGTACATTGGCTCTTATGGATGCAGGTGTGAAACTTAAGAAACCGGTATCCGGAATAGCTATGGGGCTGATATCTGATAAAGAAACCAAAAAATATGCTGTTCTGTCAGATATACTTGGCGATGAAGATCATCTTGGCGATATGGACTTTAAAGTTACAGGTACCCGCGACGGTATTACTGCAACACAGATGGACATAAAGGTTGATGGACTCTCATTCGAGATCCTTACAAAAGCATTAAGCCAGGCCAAGGCAGGAAGAATGCATATACTGGATATCATGACCCAGACAATCTCAGAGCCTCGTCCTGAACTTAAACCTCATGCTCCGAGAATCGAGATGCTTACTATTCCTAAAGAACTGATAGGTGCTCTTATTGGTCCGGGCGGAAAAGTAATTCAGGAGATTCAGCGTGTTACAGGTGCGACAATTATTGTTGAAGAAGTCGACGGACATGGTGATGTCAATATCTTTGGCGAGAATGTGCAGGTTATTACTGCTGCTCTCGACTGGGTAAAAAAGATAGTTACAGTTCCTGAAGTAGGACAGGTTTATAAAGGAAAAGTAAAAACCATTGTGCAGTTCGGAGCGTTTGTGGAGATTCTCCCAAATAAAGACGGGCTGGTTCATATCTCAGAGATAGAATGGAGAAAGATTGATAAGGTTGAAGACGTTCTTAAGGAAGGTCAGGAAATAGAAGTCAAGATAATCGATATAGACCCTAAAACAGGAAAAATCAAATTATCAAGAAAAGAACTTCTTCCGCGTCCTCCTCGTCCGGAGCCCGATAAAAAGAAAGCTGAACAAGATCAGAAATAAGTAAAAGATGTCCCGCAATAGCGGGACTTTTTTATTGCAGTTTCGCCGCCAATTTCTAAATTTGATTAATTGTAAAAACAATTTTTTCAGGGATGAAGATCAGGTATAACTATGTAGTGATAGAAGGGAATATCGGGGCCGGTAAAACTACCCTTGCCAGCAGGATAGCAGAACAGTTTAATGCTCAGCTCATCCTCGAGCATTTTGCTGATAATCCTTTCCTTCCAAAGTTTTACAGTGACCCTGAAAAGTATTCTTTCTCTCTCGAACTTTCATTTCTGGCAAGCAGATACAAGCAGCTTAAGGATGAACTGGTACCGCAGGATCTTTTTAAGTCATTCTCCATCGCCGATTATTACTTTATGAAGTCGCTGGTTTTTGCAGCGTCTACTCTCGATGGGGATGAGTATAATCTGTACAGGCAGATCTTCTATATAATATATGGTTCATTACCCAAGCCCGACATTTATGTGTACCTGCATCTTAATCCCGACAGGCTTCTTGATAACATCGAAAAAAGAGGGCGAAACTATGAAAGATCTATTACCAAAGAGTATCTTATGAAGATACAGGACAGCTATTTCTCATTTTTTAAACAAAACCCTGAGAACAAATACCTGGTTCTGGATGTTAATGATATAGATTTTGTTGCGAATGAAAGTCATTATTCTAAAGTGATAGATACTATTTTTTTTGATGATTATCCTGTTGGTCTGAACAAAGTGATTTTGTAAGATTAAGTCTTATGAATCTGTTTTTTTGGGATTGGATATAAAAGAAAATGCAAGATATCAGACCAGCTCATTACTTGAATTAAAATGTTGTTAATCATAATAAAAAGGGATATTATTTTGAATACTTTGCTTAAATTATGACTAATTTTTATTAAATTTGTGCTGAAATTTAAAAAAACTGATAAAATTGTTTAGTAATACAATCAAACAAAGAATCATAAACAAATAACACTTTTAAACTATGAAAAAATTCAGAAGCTATTTTATCCTTATCCTTGCCGCAATTGTAATGTCAAGTTGCAGCGGTTTGAATAAGATGAAGAAAAACTCCAACTTGGTTAAGTATGAGGTGACTCCTAAAGTTCTTGAAACACATGCTGGCATGGTTACAGTTACAATAAAAGGTACCTTCCCAGCCAAGTACTTTGATAAAAAGACAACTGTTACTGCTACACCTGTTCTCACTTATACCGGCGGCGAAACTGCTTTTGATAAAGTTCAGGTTCTTCAGGGTGAAAAAGTAGAGGCAAATAACAAGGTAATTACCACAACCGGTGGCGATTTTACTTATACCAGCACAATTCCTTACAAGGACGCTATGAAAATGTCAGAACTTGTTCTGAGACTGAAAGCTGTCAGAGGCAAAAAGACTCTTGACTTTGATCCTGTTAAAATTGCTGATGGAGTTATTGCAACTTCTACACTTGTAGAAAAGCAAGGCAGAACAATTTCCTCAAAAGATGCTTATGTTAGAGTTAATCCGGAGAGCAAACTGGCAGATATTCATTATGATATCAATGAAGCTGATATTAAGAGCAAAGAACTGAAAGCTGAAGATATTGCCCTTCTGAAAGCATATATCCAGTCAGTAAGCACAGATCCTAACCGTCAGTTAAAATCGACCGAAGTAAGTTCATATGCTTCTCCTGATGGTTCAATGAAAATTAATGAGCCCCTCGCTGCAAAAAGAGGTGTTACCGCAGATAAATTCATTAAAAAAGAATTTACCAAAATAGATGCTGCAAAAGCTGAAGGTTTCTTCAATGAAAAAACAACCCCTGAAGACTGGGACGGTTTTAAAACAGAAGTAGAAAATTCATCGATCCAGGATAAAGACCTTATCCTTCGTGTTCTTTCGATGTATTCTGATCCTGACGTTCGTGAGAAAGAAATCAAGAATATGAGCGCTGCTTTCGAAAAACTCAAGACAGACATTCTTCCAAAACTGAGGAGATCAAAACTGGCTGTTAATGTTGATGTTGTTGGCCGTTCTGATGAGCAGATCCTTTCACAGATGAGATCTGATCCTAAAGTTCTCGGCCTTGAGGAAATGCTTCACGCAGGTTCTCTTTCAACAGATCAGAATGAGCAGCTTAAATTCTATCAGATTACCCAGGAAAACTTCCCGAAATGTTTCCGCGCTAAAAATAATACCGGTGTAACTTTCATGGCATTGGGAAAAACTGATGAGGCTATCGCTGAATTTGAAAAAGCAAAAGCTCTCCAGAATAATGATGTTATCAAAAACAACCTGGGCTTTGGTTCACTCGTAAAAGGTGACATGGCAAAAGCTGAAGAGTATTTCAACTCTATGACAGCTGCTACTCCTGAATCAAAATGGGGTCTTGGTGTAATATCAATTACTAAAGGCGAATATGACAAAGCAGTTAACTACTTTGGAACCGATCCTTGCTTCAACAATTCACTTGCACTTTACCTTAAAGGTGATGTAAACAAAGCTAAACAGATGCTTGACGGAATGAAAGAACTCTGCAAATGCGGCAAGCCTTCATATCTGAAAAGTGTTATCGGAGCACGTCTTGATGACAAAGCTTATATGCTTGCAGGTCTTAAAGAAGCTATCGGCTTCAAACCTGAGTGGAAAGCTTATGCAAAAACCGACCTCGAATTTGGCAAATTCTTTGCTGATCCTGATTTCAAAGCAGCTATTCAGTAAATTGAATAATCAAAATATTTAAGAGGGACTCGCGAGGGTCCCTTTTTTATTAACCTCCCACAGCACTATCCCCACACTTATCGCAATATTAAATGAATGCTTTGTTCCGAATTGCGGGATCTCTATACAACCATCAGAATTGTCAACAATTTCCTGATCAACCCCGTTTACTTCATGGCCAAAGACAAAGGCGTATTTTTTTCCCTTTTCAGGAATAAAATTCTGCAATTCAACAGACCCTTCGGCCTGCTCAACTGAAATAATTGTATATCCGTTATTTTTAAGTTCGTCTATTGCCTCAGAGGTTTTCGGGAAGTACTTCCATTTTACTGATTCAGTGGCTCCAAGAGCAGTTTTCTGAATCTCACGGTGAGGCGGACACGATGTTATCCCGCAAAGATAAATTGCCTCAGTCAGGAAAGCATCGGCTGTCCTGAAAATCGACCCAACATTACTTTGGCTTCTGACATTATCGAGCACAATGATAAATGGGACTTTTTCAGAGTTTCTGAACTGTTCTAAAGTCTTTCTTTCGAGTTCATGGTTGAGAAGCTTCCGCATTCTTTTTTATGCGAAATTAACTAATTAATATCTTAATTGTTGTTATTTTGTGATCATTGAATTCCTGTGACATAAGGCAATTATTTAATTAAATACTCATACAATGAATGTTCATGAATATCAGGGTAAGTCTTTGCTGAAAGCTTACAACGTTGACATTCAGGAAGGTTTTCTTGCAGAAACTCCTGAACAGGCAATTACGGTTGCCGGACAGTTACATGAAAAATATGGATCAGAGTATTTCGTGGTAAAAGCACAGATACATGCAGGTGGAAGAGGTAAAGGAGGAGGCGTAAAACTTGCAAGATCTGTAAATGAGGTTGGTGTTCTTGCCCGTCAGATGCTTGGGATGCAACTGGTTACTCATCAGACAGGCCCTGAAGGCAAGAAGGTTAGCAAAGTCCTGATTGCACAGGATGTCTATTATAAAGGAGAATCAAAAACAGAAGAATTTTATATCAGTATCCTCCTTAACAGGGATAGCGGGCGCTTCATCGTTGTATATTCTCCTGAAGGAGGAATGTCAATTGAGGAGGTTGCTGAAAAAACACCCGACAGGATCTTTACCGAAGAGATAGATCCAGGTGTCGGCCTGCAGCCATTTCAGACACGGAATATTGCATTTAAACTTGGCCTTACAGGAACTGCCTTTAAAAACATGCAGAAGTTTCTGTCGGGGATCTACGAAACCTATATTGGCTGTGATGCCCAGCTTCTTGAAATAAATCCTGTTCTCAAAACAAGCGACAACAGGATACTGGCAGTTGATTGCAAGCTTGTTCTCGATGATAATGCTCTGTTCAGACATAACGACCTTATGGCTATGAGAGATCTGAATGAAGAAGATCCGATTGATGTTGAAGCCGGTGAACACAACCTGAATTTTGTAAAACTCGATGGCAACGTAGGATGTATGGTAAATGGCGCTGGTCTGGCTATGGCAACCATGGATATCATAAAGCTTTCTGGAGGATCCCCCGCTAACTTCCTTGACGTGGGTGGCGGAGCAAGCCCTAAAACAGTTGAAGCCGGATTCAGGATAATCCTTAAAGACCCTGCTGTTAAAGCAATACTGATCAATATTTTCGGTGGTATCGTAAGATGCGACAGGGTAGCCAACGGTGTTGTTGAAGCCTATAAATCCATTGGAAAGATCAGAGTGCCAGTGATAGTTCGTCTTCAGGGGACAAATGCGGAGGAGGCAAAAACAATTATTGACAATTCCGGACTGGAGGTTTTTGCAGCAATTTCATTCAGTGATGCAGCAGAGCTGGTAACCAGGGTGCTGGGCAAAACGAACGACTGAAAGGGATCGGTGTAATGAAGTTTAAAAAGTCGTTTCTGCGTGCTCTGTTCAGATATTTTTCGGTTGTTATTGTTATCCTGATTATTGTCCTCATCATAGTAAGAGTAGGGAGAAAACACCCTTCAACAGGGTATTTCAGCACACGTTGTATTGATTACAAACAGAGAGAATTCAGTAGGAGACTGAATGACAGGATTGTAGATTATTCAGCCGCCGCGAAGCTTCGTGGCGTAAAGATCTGCAGGGATGATAATGATCTGAAAAACAGAATATCAGATGGATTGCTTGTTAAGGTCAGAAGCGGAAGCAGCTATACCGTTGAAAAGATGACATTCAGCTATCCTTATGTTACCAGGGATAGTAAGGAGCTTATTGATGAGATAGCAGCCAGGCTAAGGGAAAAGGCTGCTCAGAAAGGACTAAAGGGCGTAAAGTTTTATATAACCTCAATGACGCGAAGGACAGACAATGTAAGGAACCTGAGGAGATTTAACGGTAATGCTTCTGCCAACAGCCCGCATCTGTATGGGAATGCCTTTGATATAAGCTACAAGAGGTTTATTGCACATAAGTGGATGCTGACAAACTGCGATATTAAGTTCTTAAAGGAAGCTCTGGCTGAGGTTATCTGGCAGCTTAAATCGGAAAACAAATGCTGGGCAACATATGAAAAGGTTCAGAATTGTTTTCATGTTGTAGCCCGTTGATAAAAATGATAAAAGCAGAATTTTTCTTCTGTTCTCAGGACCTTCAGGAAACGTCAGATAAGCAAGCAGTTGAACAAAGGAAGCTATTTTTTATGTGATTCGTCACAGTATGGCTTATTGCCTGATTTTCCGCAAATGCACAATTTTATCTCAGCAGGCGATTCTTCCTTATCCCGTTTAATATCTTTGAGAATAAAATTCCCGGTAACCAGCAATGGCCCGAAGTCAGTAACTTCTATAACTGCCTGGGATTTCTTTTCTTTCTTTTCTTCCATTGTGCATTTTTTAACCTTCAAAACCTGCTTTTCTGTGCTGCCCGTCGCAAAATGGCATATGGTCGCTTATACCGCAACGGCATATAGATATCATACTGTCATTTACCTCTTTTGTAGTACCATTATACTTTAATGTAAAGCTTCCTTTGAGCACAATAGGCCCATCAGGCATGATTTTTATTGTCACCGGCTGTTCTTGCGAATCCATATCATTTGTATTCATCAGCTCAGGTCTTCTGAACTTAATGTGGTTTAACTGATCGTTGTCAACAGACTCGTTTTTTGCTTCATCGTTCCATTTCCATGCCAGTGCTTCTGTGGGACATAAATTCACTACTTCTATGATTTTATCGGTTGTAGCTCCATTCATGTCAACCCATGGCCTTCGGCTGGGATCGAATACCTCAAGAAGCTCCCTGTAACAATAGGAAGCATGTATGCATGCCGATGGTTTCCAATAAACTGTTATATCATCGTTTTTATATCTTCTGCCTCCCGAAAACTGGCTGCTGTTTTTTTCCATTACCTCTAATTTTTACACTCCGGTCAATAATCTAAATCCGGCCTGTATACTTCACCATCCCTGAAATCCAGAATCTTAATTCTTTATCCCGGACAAAGGAAAATTTTATTACCTGGTCGCAATTTAGCATTTTTTATAATTATTAGGATTGAAGTGACATTACGAATATTTATATTTGTCATATATCATATAATAACTGAACAAAATTCGTTTATTTAGCCGTGGGATTAAATCTGGAATTTTGTGCATTTTAGTTTATTGGTTTTCAAACCTTCCATCTGGATATAACAATATTTTAGGATGGTAGTTCAAGACTTATTTGAATAATGATAGAGATAAATTCTTTGGAAAGAAGTTTATGATAATCAGGGAATGGTCTTGCATGTTAGCAGGAGATATATTGTTACAACCGGCTAGTCATCTGATCCTGACTCTCTTAGCCTTACTTGTCGCTATCTGCATAATTATAATATTCTTTTCAGTTAAACTGAAAAAGGTAAATAAAGAATTGATTGAAAGAAATAAACAGATTTCTGATATCAACAGCGACCTGAAAAGATCAAATGAGGAACTTGCAATTCAGAAGGAACTTATCACCAAGAAGCATTTTGAATCAGATAAATTTTATGAAATGCTTGTTCAGGCCGCAAACGACGGTATCTCTTTCTATGACAGGGAATGGAAGCTCCGATACACCAACTCAGCTTTCTATACTATGATCGGATATGACAGAGATTCTTATAATAAACTCAATCCTCCCGATCTGATTCATCCAGATGATATTGATTATCAGTTGAGAAGGGAGCAAGCCCTTGTTACTAACGGTTTCTTTGAAACGGAATTACGTCTAAGGCATAAAGCAGGTCATTATGTGAATCTGTCTACACGATCGGTTACAGTCAGAAGCGACACAGGCGAGATTCTTGGTGCTCTCACTATTTCACGAGATATTACCAGGCTGAAACAGGTTCATGAGGATCTCATCAAGGCAAATATCGGTGCAGAGGCAAGTAACAGGCTGAAATCAAATTTCCTTGCAAATATTTCCCATGAAATTCGCACACCGCTGAACAGTGTTGTTGGATTTTCAAACCTTCTGCTTACAAATAATCTGCCTAATGAGGTTAAGGAAGAATATATTGAACATATAAATCACAACAGCGAAAAGCTTCTTCAGATCATCGGCGACATTATTGATCTTTCAAGGCTTGAGAGCTCACAGATTGAGATCACTTATGAGGAAGCTTCACTGAATTCAATTGTCAATGAAATAATTGAAGAATCACGACAGGTTATAAAAAGAAATGAAAAGCCTATCATCCTCAATGTTAAAAATCATTTTGAAAATCAGGGTGATCTGATATTTACCGACAGGGTATGGCTTAAAAGGGTATTGAGCCATCTGATGGACAATGCAGTTAAATTTACACTTGAAGGATCGGTTGAGTTTTCATATTTACTTGAAAGCCAGAATATAGTTTTTAAAATCAGAGATACAGGCATTGGGATTAATAAAGAGAATCTTGGCCATATCTTTGAGGAATTCCGTCAGGAATTTGATGGTCACCATCGTCCTTTTGAAGGTCTGGGCATTGGCCTCACCCTGGCAAAGGAAGTAATCGAACGTATGGGAGGTAAAATATTTGTTCAGTCGGAAAAGGGTGTCGGTTCCGAATTCAGCTTTTCAATTCCTTACCGTCCGGCAGGAAGCCTTAAGCCTAAACCAATACAACCTCCTGCCGATCATTTTCTTAATCCAATCGACTGGAGTTCCCGTAAGTGCCTCCTTGTCGATGATAATAAGGATGTTCTGATTTACCTGAACCGGATATTAACCGATACTGGAGTTGCAATCCTCACGGCAAGATCGGGTTTCGAAGCTATCGAGCTGATAAAGACAAATCCCGATATTGATGTAGTGCTTCTCGATATGCAGATGCCTGAGATGAATGGGATAGAGGCAACGAAAGAGATAAGGAAGATCAGGAAGGACATACCGATAATAGCACAAACAGCTTTTATTTTCGAAGATGATAAGGATATAATCCTTGAAGCCGGTTGCGACGCCTGCCTCATAAAACCAATCCGACGCGAACATCTGCTGACGGTCATGTCGAGTTTCGTGAAATCAAATTGAAAGACTTTACTCACCCCCCTTCCACCTCTCTAATGCTTAGAGAAGGGGGATAATGTGTTGTATATGAAGAGATTTTTCCCCTCTTTACGTAGCAGAGAGGGGATTAAAGGGGGTGAGTACAGCCGCAATAGGGTATGCAAAAGAAATTTGAGTAATTTTATCACATGCCAATTAACAGCTTTGCCGATATTATTTTGCCACTGGGAGTCAGAGGAAGATTCACCTATCGGATCCCCAATGAAATGGCACATATTGTCAGTAAGGGCGTTATGGTTACAGTACCGTTTGGTGGACGAACATTATATTCAGGAATTGTGTGTGCGGTTCACGATAAGTCACCTGATTATAAAAACCTGAAGTCAGTTTTAAATGTTGTTGCCGGAATGCCAAAGGTCAATGAGCATCAGCTTAAATTATGGCTTTGGATTTCCGAATATTACCTGTGCAGCGAAGGGGAAGTGATGAAGGCAGCCCTTCCCGGAGAGAAAAGCCTGAGCACCTATAAACCCCGACTGGAAACATTTATCACCCTGAACAGGAGATTTTCTGAAGCTGAATTAAATGAGATACTTGATAAGCTTAAGAGGGCTCCTAAACAACAGAATGTTCTTTCAGCATATCTTAGAGTTTCAGGTTATACCGACCTGTCTGAACCTGAAAAAATAAGTAAGTCGCTACTGCTTTCCGAATCGCAGGTTACGTCAGGAATAATTGAATCACTGACAGAGAAGGGGATCCTGCATTCAGTTTCATTGCCTGTATCAAGATTAACTGATTCAGACAGCAAAACCGATCCTGTGAAAAAGTTAAGTGAAGCTCAGTCAGCAGCATATGAATCGGTTAAGAATCAGTTTAAAGACAAAGACATTGTTCTTCTGCATGGAGTCACTTCAAGCGGAAAGACTGAGTTATATATTCATCTGATTGAGGAACAGTTGAAAAAGGGCAGGCAGGTACTTTATATGCTTCCAGAAATAGCTCTGACCACACAGATTATTCTGCGTCTGAAAAAGCACTTTGGCTCAGCTACAGGTGTATATCATTCCAGATTCAGCGACCCCGAAAAGGTTGAGATCTGGAATAAAGTTGCAGAACAGGACCCTCTCAAAAGTTACAGGCTGATTCTGGGTGTACGGTCTTCTCTTTTCCTTCCGTTTTCAAACCTGGGATTGATAATAGTTGATGAAGAGCATGACGGTTCATATAAGCAGCATGACCCGGCTCCCCGGTATCATGCAAGAGACACTGCAATAATGCTGGCTTCGATGCATAATGCAAAGACAATCCTGGGATCGGCATCTCCTTCCATCGAGAGTTATAATAATGCAGTCAACGGCAAATATGGAATTACCGAATTAAAGGAGCGGTTTGGTTTAATAAAGCTCCCTGCAATTATTCTGGCTAACACGCGTGAAGCTTACAGGAAGAAACTGATGGTCTCGCACTTTACTCCGGAACTGCTTCAGGCAATGGATGAAGCGCTGGGCAAGGATGAGCAGATAATCCTGTTCCAGAACAGGCGCGGCTTTTCGCCTTACATTGAATGTTCCGAATGCGGATGGATCCCTGTTTGTGTGCAGTGTGCAGTTAACCTTACTTATCATAAGGGAATCAGCAAACTGGTTTGTCATTATTGCGGATACACGACTGACATGCCGTCGAAATGCGGCAATTGCCATTCTACAGCAATGATGACAAGGGGCTTCGGTACGGAAAAGATAGAAGATGAAATAAAAATTGTTTTTCCAAAGGCAAAGGTTGCAAGGATGGATCAGGATACAACCAGGAATAAAAACTCATTCAACAAGCTGATAAAGGCATTTGAGGAAAGACGGATTGATATTCTCATCGGAACGCAGATGATCTCAAAGGGTCTTGATTTTGAAAACCTGACTGTTGTTGGCATATTAAATGCTGATAACCTGCTTAATTATCCCGATTTCAGGGCTCATGAGAGGAGTTTCCAGCTCATGGAACAGGTTAGCGGAAGAGCAGGCAGAAGACAGAAACAGGGGAAAGTTGTTATTCAGACCTCTGACCCGGCGAACAGGATAATACGACTGGTTCTCCGACACGACTATGTAAACATGTTTAAGATGCAGTCGGAGGAAAGAATGACCTTTAATTACCCGCCCTTTTCCAGGATGGTCAAAATCAACATTAAGCATAAGGACCGTGCCCAGCTGAATTATTTCTCAGATAAGTTGGGGCGTGATCTGAAGGAAATCTTCGGGAAAAGGGTTCTCGGGCCTGAGTCGCCCGTGATTTCTCAGGTACAGCTATGGTATATCAAAACCATAATGATAAAGATTGAGAGGGAGAAACCAACGGTGAGGGCAAAACAGCTCATCGTTGAGGCAATCGACAGGATAGAGAAAGAGAAGGGGGCCTCATCTCTGAGAATAGCGGTTGATGTGGATCCATACTAGGTACCCGACCCCTCAACCCCCCTAAGGGGGGGAATATCAACAAAACTTGCAAACTTTGCAGATAATGGTTTTAAAAGATGCTATTTTTGAAATCTAATTTATTTAAGCATGAAAATCGAAGTATCAAACGGTGAGATAATTGATAAACTCACAATTATCCAGATTAAGCTTGAGAGGATAACTGATAAGGTCAAATTATCAAACCTGCAAAAAGAATATGATGAACTCATAAATGTCTCATCATCTCTGCTTGCAACTTCGGATCCGTTGTACATTTCTCTTTATCAGGTAAACTGCGAACTGTGGGACATTGAAGATCATATCCGCGACCTTGAGAGGAAAAAGGATTTTGGTACCGATTTTATTGAAACTGCCAGGGCAGTGTACATAAAGAATGACAGAAGATCTGAACTTAAGAGAGAGATCAATATCAGGACTTCCTCACAATTCATGGAAGAAAAATCTTACGAAAAATACTGAAATGCGCCTTCTTGTTATCAGGACTTCCGCGATGGGAGATGTTGCACTTACTGCTCCGGTACTTAAGGGCATGAGGGAGCAGCATCCTGAAATTGAGCTGGTTTTGCTTACAAGTGCAGCATACAAACCTTTTTTTTCTTCAATAAGCGGACTTGAGTTTTTCTTCCCGGACCTGAAAAAGAGACATAAGGGCTTTCCCGGGTTGATCAGACTTTTCAAGGATATCAACAGACAATCTGAAATAGACTACGTGATTGATTTGCATGATGTTCTCCGGTCGAAGATCATCAGAGCATTTTTCATGCTGACCGGGGTAAAATCAGCCGTAATTGATAAAGGCAGAAGAGATAAGCGGTTGCTCATCTCCGGAAGAAAAAAGACGCAGCTTAAACACTCAGTAGAAAGATATTGTGACGTTTTCCTGAAAGCAGGATTTCCGGTGGTCCCTTCAAAAGTTAAACCGATTCTACCATCAGGCAAAGCTGTACTCGATAATAAGCTCTCTGAAGCTATGGAGGGTGTTTTAAATATCGGAGTTGCGCCCTATGCGAAGCATAAGCTTAAAATGTGGCCTGAAAGCTCAATGATTCAGTTGCTGAAGATAATTTCTGAAAAACATCGCTGCAGGTTCTGGTTGTACGGAGGCCCTGAGGATTCAGTCAATCTGGCAGCATTCCAGATCCAGGTACCCTGTTCAGCCAGTCTTGCAGGAAAGCTTAGCCTTGATGAAGAGCTGCTGCTGATGAGTAAACTCGATCTGATGATTGCTATGGACTCCTCAAATATGCATATGGCAGCCCTTGTCGGAACAAAGGTCATATCTGTCTGGGGAGGAACAGATCCATTAAGCGGCTTCTCAGCATGGATGCAGCCTGATGAGTTTTCCATCCGGATTCCGGATGAGGAACTCACCTGCCGGCCATGCACCATTTTCGGAAAGGGAGAATGCAAAAGAGGCGACTTCGCCTGCATGAACTGGTTAACTCCTGAAATAGTTTCTAAGAAAATTGAGAAGCTGATATTCTCAGCGAACGAATAGCTAATATTATTTTAAAATGTCTAATCATGAACTTTGAACAGCAATCAGAAAGAGGATTTGGGAGGTTTACATCGGGCACTTCACAACGAAGATTTTTTATCGGATTAGTTATCGCAGCACTACTGCTGATTGGCGTTTTTATTAAGGAATTTACCGGAAAAACGGAGAACAATCCTGCCGATCTTGTCAATCCTCTTATGGGCACTGACTCCGAATATAAATTATCGAACGGCAATACTTATCCTGCAATTGCCTTGCCCTGGGGAATGAACTTCTGGTCGCCGCAAACACGTAAAATGGGAGATGGCTGGAGCTATACCTATAATGATAATAAGATTATGGGGATAAAACAGACTCATCAGCCCAGCCCCTGGATAAATGATTACGCGGCTTTTTCGCTTATGGCTCTTACAGGAAAGGTAAAAACAGGTGAGGCAGAGCGGGCATCATGGTTCTCACATAAGGCCGAAGTGGCAAAGCCATATTACTATAGTGTTTATCTGGCTGATTATGATGTAACTGCAGAAGTTACACCTGCTGAAAGATCCGCCATGTTCCGGTTTACCTTCCCGAAAACAGATTCAGCATATATTCTGCTTGATGGATATAACAAGGGATCAATGATTAAGATAATTCCTTCTGAAAGGAAAGTGATTGGATATTGCCGTAATAACCATGGAGGTGTTCCGGCAAATTTCCATAATTATTTCGTGGTAGTTTTTGATCACGATTTCAAATCAGTCAGCACCTGGCACGGCGATACCATAAGAGTTAATGGAACCGATGAGGAGGGAGATCATTCCGGTGCGATACTTGCATTTAAAACCGGCAGAGGAGAAAAGATCAATGTCCGGGTTGCATCTTCATTCATTAGTCCCGAACAGGCATTGCTGAACCTGACACGTGAAACTGACGGGAAAGATTTTGAAACAATAAAGAACGAAGGAAAGGCAGCCTGGAATAAGCAACTTGGAAGAATTGAAATCGACGGAGGAACAGCTGATCAGCAGCGTACATTCTATTCATGTCTCTACAGGATGATTTTATTTCCCCGCCAGTTTTACGAGCTGAATGCAAAAAATGAAGTTGTACATTACAGTCCTTACAATGGAGAAGTCCTTCCCGGGTATATGTATACCGATAACGGATTCTGGGACACGTTCAGAGCTCTTTTCCCTTTTATTACATTAATGTACCCTGAAGAAGATGCAAAGATAATGCAGGGACTTGTTAATGCTTATAAGGAAAGCGGATGGCTTCCTGAATGGGCTAGTCCGGGGCACCGCGACTGTATGATTGGTTCCAACTCGGCATCACTTATTGCAGATGCCTTTAATAAGGGAATAAAAGGATTTGATATTGAGACCCTTTATCAGGCTGTAAAAAAGAATACAATGAGTGTCGGACCGGTTTCTTCAGTCGGACGTCTGGGAGCCGATTATTACAATGAGAAAGGGTATGTGCCATACAATGTTGGAATAAATGAAAATGCCGCGCGGACTCTTGAGTATGCATATGCTGATTTTTGTATCTGGCAGATAGGGAAAGGACTTGGGAAGCCTGTTGAGGAGACAGATATCTTTGCAAAAAGGGCAATGAATTATAAGAACGTTTTTGATCCGGGCAGAAAGCTGATGAGGGGCCGTAACCTTGACGGCAACTTCCAGTCTCCTTTCAGCCCGTATAAATGGGGCGATGCTTTTACTGAAGGAAACAGCTGGCATTATACATGGAGCGTCTTTCAGGATGTAGCTGGGCTTGTCGATTTAATGGGAGGGAAGGAAAACTTCATCTCAAAACTTGATTCAGTATTTACCGTTCCTCCGGTTTTCGATTGTTCCTATTACGGAGTTGTTATTCATGAAATACGTGAGATGCAGATTGCAAATATGGGCAACTATGCACATGGCAATCAGCCCGTTCAGCATATGATTTACCTTTACAATTATGCAGGTCAGCCCTGGAAGACACAGTTACATATCAGGGACGTTCTCAACAAACTTTATAATTATACACCCGACGGTTACTGCGGCGATGAGGATAATGGACAAACTTCCGCCTGGTATGTATTTTCAGCTCTGGGATTTTATCCGGTCACTCCCGGTGCCAGCCAATACGTCTTTGGTTCACCATTATTCAATAAGATGACACTTAACTTTGAAAACGGGAAAAAACTGGTCATAAATGCTCAGGGGAACAGTAAGGAAAATGTTTATGTGAAGAGCATAAGGTTAAATAAGAAGGAACTGAACAGGAATTATATTTTTCATTCCGAATTGATGAAGGGTGGCAGGCTGCAGTTTCTGATGCAGAGTACACCAAATGAAAAGAGAGGTGTTTCGGAAGAAGCATATCCATACTCAATGAGCAAGAAGTAAAACAGATCACCTTTGTGGTTAAGGTATTTTTTTAAACACGAAGGGACACGAAGGGAAAATAAATAATTATGAAAAAGTACCTGATATTAATTCTTATGGCTGTCACTTCGGCCATTTTGTTCTCATCCTGTAAAAATAAAACAGATAAGAAACAGCTGCCTGTTTCTTCAGTATCGGACTATTATCAGGAAAAATACCGTCCTCAGTTTCACTTCTCCCCGGAGTCGAAATGGATGAATGATCCTAACGGCCTGGTTTACCTTGATGGTGAATATCATCTGTTCTATCAGTATTATCCCGATAGCACTGTATGGGGCCCCATGCACTGGGGCCATGCTTACAGCAGGGATCTGATCCACTGGAAACATCTGCCGATAGCTCTGTATCCCGATTCATTGGGCTATATCTTTTCGGGATCAGCAGTTTATGACAAGGATAATACCTCGGGCCTCGGTACAACTGAAAATCCTCCACTTGTAGCAATCTTTACATATCATGATCCTGTGCTTGAGAAAAAGGGAAGCGTTAAGTTTCAGAATCAGGGAATTGCTTACAGCGTTGACAAGGGAAGAACATGGAAGAAATTCTCAGGCAACCCGGTTTTGAAAAATCCCGGGATCAGAGATTTCCGTGACCCTAAAATGTTCTGGAATGAAAATACAAAAAAATGGAATCTGATAATGGCGGTTTATGACCGGGTGCATATATATTCTTCGGCAAATATCAAAGACTGGAAATTCGAAAGTGAATTCGGATTGGGACTAGGTGCACATGGCGGAGTATGGGAGTGTCCTGATCTGTTTCCTCTGAAAGTGGAAGGGAGCAATATTCAGAAATGGGTAATGCTCGTAAGCATAAATCCCGGAGGTCCAAACAGCGGATCCGCAACTCAGTATTTTACCGGTGACTTTGACGGTCATAAATTTATTCCTGATGATACTAAGGAAAACTGGATTGACTGGGGGCGCGATAATTATGCGGGTGTTACATGGTCAAATATTCCGGAGGCAGACGGCAGACGGATCTTTATCGGCTGGATGAGCAACTGGAAATACGCGACAGTGGTTCCTACCAATGCATGGAGAAGCGCTTCAACGATTCCCCGAGAACTAAACCTGAAGGCCGAGGAAGGACATTACTTTATTACATCAAAACCTGTTGCTGAATTTGCAGATCTTCGTATTAAAACTGATACGGTAAGTTTTAAACAGCAGCTTATTACCGGAGAAAAGGAATTATCAGCAGAGAAGATAGACATTATGCAGAGTGAAATGTATTTTGGCTTTAATCTCACTGACATCAAAGCCGATTCAGTAGGTATTATCCTTGAGAATAGCCTGAATGAGAGATTTGTAATAGGCTATTCGCTCAGGCAGAAACAGATCTATACTGACCGTAAAAAAGCAGGTAATTCAGATTTTTCAAAGGAATTTTCGGGTGGTTCAGCTGCCCCGTATAAAGCAGGCAGCGTACTGAAGCTTCATCTGATTGTAGATGCTGCTTCGGTTGAATTGTTTGTGGATGATGGCAGGCTGGTGATGACAAACCTTGTATTTCCGACGGAGAAGTTTTCCAGACTTAAATTATTTTCAAAAGGAGGTGAGGGCCAGCTGAATAAAGGATTGCTTCATGGCATTCAAAGGATCTGGCATTAGAAAAACAGGGAATATACCGGCAATTATATCCTGAGTTTAATCTTAAGCCGTGCAAGCAGCGCAGTCAGGCCAACCATTAACAGAGCCCAGAGAAGTGATCCTGCAACAACTATCAGCGGATCATTTGATTGTTTGTAAATAAGTATCGGGATACCCGTGCTCCAGATCAGGTAGTAGAGAATATCAGGAGCAATATATGTCGTGAGAGAATTTTCGCCGGCTGGCTGTAAAAATGCTGCCCATTTTATCTTGTTCTTAATATCTACAACCCAGTAAAGGATCATGAATACCAGAAAGCTGATCCCATTACATATCATTGCCCAGCTTGGAGTGGCCTGAATCTTTGAGATAATGAACCACTTCCTCAGAATGAATCCTGCAATAAGATAGGACACTCCTAATCCCGCAAAGACAAGCAAGGTTTTTTTAAATTCTGTAGACGGTATTTTTCTTATTATCAGCCCTGTAATTAATCCTGAAAGAACTATAAAAGGCACATTCCCCTCAATGATTATTCCCAAAAGCGGTTTTACGGGATTAAGAAATTCAAGTAAATGAAGGCTCGAAAGCATATTCATTAAAAGAAAGAAGAGAGCGAAAAGTGAAGTTTTAAGTATTGAATCGCGGCAAAGTACATAAGCAAAGGCAGATACAAGATATCCCCATCCTATAAGTCCAAGAATACCCCACCAGCTGGTAATAAGAGAACCATTATTTTCAGGTTGTCCCGATTTGAATTTGAAAATCAGGAATACAAATATTGAAAGCGCTAATGTTTTGAGTCCGGTTATTGTGAAGAAATTTTTCTCTTTCTCGGGGTAATCATTCCAGAAGAGAAAGACAGCAACGTACATAAGGATCGCCCACAGATTTTTACTGATTCCTGTGAGCTCGGGGTTAACTCTTTCGCTGTTCAGCATAAGAACACCGATGATTATCAGGGCGAGGGATCTTGTAAGAATGTGGCGGCTGATGTCTCTGACAGATTCTCCGGAGGAAAATCTTCTTGAAAATGCAAAAGGGATTGCCATTCCTACCAGAAACAGGAATCCGGGGAAGACCCAGTCGGCGAGGCCCATTCCATCGTATTCCGCTGCTGCGTGGCCCAGCCATGCAGGTGCAACATTCATATTCAGGTCGTTTACAAAAAGCATGAGAACGAGAGTGAGGCCTCTCATGATATCGATCGACAAAATCCGGTTATAGTTGGTCATTCAGCGGTTAAGGTTTATTATGTAAAGTTTAAAAAAATATAGATAGGATGCATCATTTTCCTCTAAATGATGGATTATTGATGTTTATCAGGATCTGTCTTTGGCGATGTTTATGATTTGCCTGGACAGGGTATATGAGTGAATTTTCCCATATGGAAGGGGAGAAGAATACTTCGTTTCACGAAACTTCTGATAAAATTTTTTATATTTTCTTCTTTCGGCGGTTGAAGATCGATTTAAATGTCGCCCAGATATTGCTATGTACCGAAGTGTCTCTCTGGTCTCCTATAAGAAAGGCATATTGTTGCAATCCGGCTACGTTTTCAAAAACAATCTTAAGGATTCCTGACAGAGGCAGAAATAATATTATACCCGCTATTCCCCAGATTAATCCGCCAAGTATAAGTACAAAAATGGTAAAGAACGGGCTGATATTCACACTGCTTCCTACAACATAAGGTTCTATAAAATAATGATCGATCAGGTTGACGACCAATACAATTATCACTACCCAGATCGACTGGTCAAGTGATCCGTCAATCAAAGAGATAAAAAGGGGTACCAATCCTCCGATCAGCGCTCCTACATATGGTATGATGGTCATTATAGCAACAATCAGAGCAAGCACTACGGCATTTTTCAGGCCAATAATTAAAAATCCGATCAGAAAAAGCACCCCCATGATCAGGGCGGCGATGAGCCTTCCGGTAAGGTATTGCTGTGCTACTCTGCTGATTTTTTCTATCATGTCCTGTGCTCTGGCTCTCTTTTCTTCTTTGTAAAGCATTATCACAAAAGTTTCATATTTATTCCTTTGCATTAAAAAAAGAAAAATAAATACCAGCACAAGGAACAGGCTTCCGATAAAATTAACGGTTCCTTTTACCAGGTTGGTAAGAAAACTTCCGGCATTGCTAAATGCGTCTGAGGCGTGAACCCTGAGTTGCTGAGTACTTATACCCAGACTGTCATTTATCCAGGTTTGTATGTCAAGTTTTATTTCTTCATAACGCAGCATTACCAGCGGAAGTTCCTTGCCTATATTATTAATCTGTGCGTAAAGCAGCAAAATTACTCCGGAAAATACCGCTACTATGATGAGGACGGAAATTAATGACGAAACAACCCTGGATACTCCGCGGCTTTCCATTTTGTTTGAAAGAGGGGTCATCAGCATCGACAACAGGCCAGAGAAGCAGAGCAATGTAAAGAACTGCCTGCCAAAATACAATACTACGCTGGCTAATATCGCAAAAAGCAATATTCGGTTAATTCGCTCAAGTCCGGGATGTGGTAACATAGATTAAAATAAATAACGGAAATGATAAAGTTGATCTGATTCCATTTATTTTCAATTATTAAACAAAGATATACTTTAAAAGGTTTAATAGCTCAATGGATTCGTTAAACAATTGGTTTTCAAATTAAAATCAGATATTTAGCAATTTCATCAATTCATCCAGTTTTGGAGAAAGTATAATTTCGGTTCTGCGGTTTTTTGCTCTTCCTTCCGATGTTTCATTATCTGCTTTTGGGAAAAATTCACCTTTCCCCGATACAGTAAGACGGGTTGGTCCGATCTTATAGTCGTTGGTCAGTATTCTCACAATCGAGGTTGCTCTTGCAACGCTTAAATCCCAGTTATCTTTGTAAACAGGTGTTTTAATTGGTACATTATCAGTATGCCCTTCAATGAGAATATCAATGTCGGAGTTTTTATCAAGAACGCCGGCTAACAGTTTTAATGCGTCTTT
>Ga0315272_10000146_pt1 | contig 32442 bp, 53 predicted proteins | sample C3_middle_MG_FD_203918 | JGI IMG/M metagenome (GOLD analysis project Ga0315272, IMG submission 203918) | Sediment microbial communities from Yellowstone Lake, YNP, Wyoming, USA - C3_middle | ecosystem: Environmental > Aquatic > Freshwater > Lake > Sediment | place: USA: Wyoming | collected...
TTTCTGTTGTTTTTTGCCGGGTGGGAAAATATGAGAGTAGAAAGTGTTGTTTGGGTAAAGAACGGGAGAGGTGGTGAGACGTGAGCCCGTTCAGGTTCCTGTTATTGATCGTGATCACAGCTGTGATTACAGTGTTCGTGTACACTTTTATTCAGGTCTCATTCGCGTTTGTGAATACGACGTGGCAAGACCTGTACGGCAGGAACTTTACGTGGAGCGACCTTCCCCAGCCATTCGGCCCAGTCCTACACCAGCTCTGGGACATAATTGTGCCAAACTTCTTCCTGATCGCCCTCATCTTGGGCCTCATATTCGAGTTCATCTTCATGTTCAGGGCTTCAACTGTTGAGGGGTACCAGTTCCCGTATAGCTAAGAAGGTGATGGAAAAATGGGCGTGTTAAGCAAGCTGAAGCAGAAAATAGAGGAGCATAAGAAGAGGCGCGAAGAAGAAAGGAAAGCAATCGAGCTTACCCCTGAGAAGACTGAGAAGCTTAGAAAAATGTTGCCGGAGCTGAACTATTTCGAGAAGCCCACGCACAGCGACATCGCTGATGCCCTCACGCTTAGATTGGCGAAGAAGGGCATCTATCTCTCTGACCGCGAAGCCCGGAGGCTCGCCCTCGAGGTCTCAAAGGATCCAAACGTGTACTACAGGCTACTCCAGCAGGCAGAGGCAGAACGGGTGAGGCAGAGGGCTCAGCGGGTCAGGGAAAAGGCACAACGGGTAAGGGAGAGAGAGCAAGAGAGGCGTCTGCGTGAACGCGAGCAGAGACTTGCCATGGCTAACGCGTTTGTTTCCGGCATGTTGGGCTTCGACCCATTCTCGCCTTCCAGGAGTCCCAGGCGTAGGAGAAGCGCCAGGCACTCGAGGAGACGAAGGAGGTGAGATAAGAAATGAGCATGAATCCGTATCTGGCTAGGCGCCTGCCACAGCCCGACGACATATTGTACCAGTCACAGCAACCGGCACAAACACAACCCACAGCTGTGCAAACAGCTGGGCTTACCAGGGTGTTACAGGACACTGGGTCTGCACAGCCCACGCAACCAGCACAGCCAACCCAGCCAGCGAATCCACCGAGGAATCTCCCACAGCAAGATACTCCTACAAATAATCCACCTCCTAGACCGCCGTTCTATGAGGCTGGGAAAGACGTGACTGCACGGTTTACGCAGAACCCAGACATTGTTGACGTAAACGGCGTATATTATCGGGTATTATCTAGGCAGGGAGACGTATATACACTCCAAGGATTCGGCGTAAACGAGGACAAAATAATACAAGTGCGTATCCCAAGCTCGTATGTCGAAGAACAAGCAAAAATATCTAACTTGCTCAATCAACTGTTAAAGAGTGGTGCCAAGGGCGTAGAGGAAGAGTTAAAGGTTGGACGTTTTACTATCTGGGATCACGGTGTCCCGAAGACATACTTCATTACACCGCTTGGATTTGCGGAATACAAGGGGCAAGGCGAGTTTGGAACAGGAGAATACCAGGTCGCGGGTGGGGGCGAGCTTTACCGTGCGATGGGCTGGGATACTCGTAGCGGAAAAAGCACGGATATCTGGCTCACGGAGAAAGACATGGGCAAAATAGAGCAAGGCATAAACGACTATCTAAACAAGGTGAATGCTCTTGAGATAAATGTTAACCCGGTTTTTAATTCTGCACCACAGAGGCTCTTCAGGGAGGGAGACAAGTGGTACACTTTCCGCTACGACCCGCAAACTAATAGTTACGAGAAGGTCGAGGTGTCGCTAGAACAAATCCGCAACGATCTCTTTGCGGAGGTGATAGGGCTCCCAACTGTGAGAACCGCGGGCTATAATCTGCCAGACATTGACAAGTATGCCAAGAGTGAGCCACATGTGTTCACGTGGGAGGGGCCGTTAGACGCAGTGAGATATGGAAAGCTTAAGGAGATGTTCCCGGAGCTGAGAAACGAGAAGTGGATAGGCGAGGCAGACATCCAGCATGCTATCTCTGCGAGACTCGAGAAGTACGGCTGGAGGCCGGACACACGCGAAAAATATGAGTTGTTGCAGGAGCTCTCATACGATGTGCTACACAATCCAGACATATGGAAGGATGTACAGGCAGACCTAGACAGACAGCTCAAGGAGTTCCAGTTGAAAATGGAGAGACTCCAGGCCACACACGAGAGGCTTGGGCTGGCAGACAAAGAGCTTGCCCGCTTGACAACCGGACACGAAGAGACGCCGCTCGAAGCGGCATACAGAAAAACCTACGAACCGTATGCCAGTGCGCCGGGGGGCTTCCTTGAGTCCATGGGAGCATGGGCATCTAGGAGTAGCCTGGTCGGCGGGCTGGTTGCGAGAATATTTGGGATAAATCCTGAAAAACCAACGGACTTCGAGGTGGGCTACTGGAGGCTCAGCGAGCTCGAGGCAAAGAAGGAGAGGTATTCTGACCCGTGGAGCACTTTCCTGGCCGGCCTAAGCGACCTGACGTTTGGTCTCATACCCAAGCCGCAAAAGCCCGGTCTGAGCCCTAGCGAGGAGCAAGAACTCAGAGCCCTCGAGAATCTCTACTTGAACAAGAACCTGGGCAAAACGATAGAGTACGAGGTTGGGATGGGTGTTGGTCAGTCCCTCGGCATAGGCATCGACACATTGGCGTTCAAGGCTGGAGAGATAGCTGGCGGCTGGGCGTGGCAGAAAACAACTGGCTTCAGGCAGTTCGTGGCAGAGACGACTGGCCTGGACAAGTACATCGCAAGGGCAAGCGAGACAATAAAGCCCAAGCTATTGAACATTGGGGAAAAGATTGGCCTAGTAAGCAGGGAGCAGTACGTGCCCACGGAGGTCGACGTGGAGCTTGTGAGGGCGCAGAAGCCTGGAAGCGAGGCAATAGTTTCGAAGGTTGAGTTCACGAAGTGGGCTAGGGCCGAGGATGTGCTCGGGAAAACCGTGCCAAAAGGAATGGAGCTCCAGCCGGGCGAGGTGTCTGTTTTGCCGGTGAAAATGGGGGAAAAATCGATTAATGTTCCAATTGTTGGCAGTGGAGAGTTCGGCGTAGCCGGTGGCGAAAAAATTGCACTGGCAAAGGAGGGGGTAAAGCTCGAGAAGCCGTTCTTTGTCTATGGCAAGGGCACGGGCGAAGAGTCGTTCTTTTTCGCGAGATTCTCCAGGGAGACACAGGAACTTACGGCACCGAGGTACGACTTTCTCAAGGCGATTGGAGCCCGCATAGAATACCAGAAAGTCTTCGAGCAAGCGATGGGTGGCACGCCCAAGGCAGTCCTGTACACCGAGGAGATGGAGAAGGCTCTAGGATTTTCTAGGACTCCTAGGATACCAGTCATGGAGAAGTACGTCTCGCCTGTCAAAGACTTCGTGACGCCACTAAAGCTCCCACTGTACCTCCACCCCGAACGAGTCGAGCCAGACATCTTCGACGTAGAGGAGCCGGAAATCGGGAGACATCCAGGGGGCATTGGCAGAGTAGAACCAAAGATACCCGTCACAGAAGACATTGAGCCAAACATCAGGCAACCCGTCGAGCCGATAAATGTGCCCAAGCCCGCAGAAATCATGCCGGCTATGCCAGAGTTCAGGGACTTCGTGTCCACCATGCCGAGGCTGGGAGATATCGTGATGCCCAGGATAGAGCCAAAGATAGGTCAAGTAGTGGAGCCACAGATTGGGGAAATAGCCGTGCCCCAGATAGGCGAAATAGTAGTGCCAAAGATAGAGCCGAAGATAGAGATACCTCCACAGAACATCCCAGACTACAAGCCACCGCCAGAAGAGACACGCCCCAAGCTCCCGGGACTACCACTCCCAATCAGCTCTGGCACCAGGGACATTCCTGTCTATAATCCGGCTAGGCTCTTTGGCAGGAAAGAGTGGATAGTGGAATGGTTTGGGCCCGGAGCATATTTTCCCGCTAAGAGTAAATCGAGAAAAAGCAGGAGGGGTGGCAGGAAGAAATGAGTCCAAAAACAAAACTAATGTACCATATCATGAATATTGCACTGTTTTTAGTGCTGGTCTTTGCCGTTAGGGGTTTCTCTGCACCGTTCACAGCTGTGTATCCACAGACAGTACTAGTGAACACGACGCTCTCGACCGGTAACCACGCCTTGCTGTTTGCCTATCCGTTTTCTTTAAGCCAGTACAGGCTCTTCTTTAACGACTCTGGAAACCTCTATCCATTGACGCAGATGGTGTTGGACGGGGCGATTGTCGTACAGAACTATAACCCCGCATGGTATAACAGCATTGTCTTGCTGAACGCCTCGAGCTATGGACTGAACACGAGCATAACGCCGGCTTACGGCTTCGTGGCTGGGAGCCAGAAGCTTGCAAACAGCGGTGGCACACTTTATTCTAGTAACGGCTACACATGTCTCTCGGCCCCGTCTGCCGTCAGCTACCTGTATGCGCCCCAGGTACTCAGTGTCTCCGGCACTACAGCGTATTTCTATGGATACGTCTTTAGCTCGACGCTTGACTCTAACAGCCGTATAGGTTTCTCGAAGACTTTTGGAGACGTGGCCTATTCCAGCAACCCGGGTGTGCAGGCTATATTCACGACTACCTCTGTGAATGTTGCGGATAATTCCTATATAACATATATTACTATTAGCACGGCTATACCCCAAAACAAACTTATGCTTGTTGTGGCTAAGCGTTCAACATACTTGACGGTGTGGAACTATACGTCGACGTGGTACAACGGCGCCACGGGAAGCGTTAGCCTAGCCGCCACGACCTACTATGCGAACATCAAGGTGAATACGGGCACAGCTGTCTGTGCCGGCTTGCTAGCATTGTCTACTTCGCCTGTGCCGTTCTTTAGTGCGTCCTACACATCAAGTGTGATTACGATGCCCCTCCTCGTGTATTCGAGCCAGCCGTTCAACGTGACATACCCGAAGACGTATAGCTCGCTTAACTTGTTCCTGTCCAAAAACGTGCCAGCCGGCTCGCAGAAGCTGACGCTGAGCCTGCCAGCGGGCACAGTGAGCCTGCTAGACTCATCGATGAATGCCTTGTTCACGCTCAGCCTCAAGGCGCAGACAAGTATCATGCTTGATAAGACAAACGTGACGTACCTAAAGCTGAATGGCAACGTCTACTACGTGTACCCGTCCAGTGGACAGATAACGATAAGCCCGCCCAGCAACCCGTCCACAATTACATTCAGCGTCCAGGACTACGGTGCCGGGTATCAGGTCTTACAAGTCTATGATTTGCAGGGAAGACTCGTGGGAAGCAATCTCATCGGCTCAACTGGACAGGTGGCAATGAACCTCACTCCCTATGCCTCATACATGATAACAGTTTGCAAGGCCGGCACTTGTAAGAGCGTTGGGCTGGTTACGATTAGTAGTAGCAATATTCAGCTCGCCGTGATGCCTTCTCTCCCAACTGTTTCACAGCCGAGCCTCGCCTCGACAAGCTATGACTATACAAACAAGGCTCTCCGCGTAAACGTCTCGTGCACTAGCCCGCCCTGCACCGTGAGGATATTCAAAAGCGTCGTCTGGTATAACAGTTGGCAGATGCGCCTCCCGGTTAGTTTGAGCCAGGGCTGGAACCTCGTCTTCTTGAAAAAGTCCAGCTCTGTGTCTGCAAACGGCATGTGGGCATATATCAATGCGAGCGACTGGAGCGAGGTAAGGTTCGGGGACAGCTCGGGTCTACCAGAGAACTTCCTTACCTACTCGATTATCTGGAGCAACACTACACACGCCCAGGTCTTAGTATATGCATCGTCTTCGGGCACATATTACTTGTACTGGCAACCGCTGGGGCAAGTCCCATACGCGAACATATCGAACCCACTTGTGGGAAAAGACCAGGACGGCTACTATGTATTCTTTGACGGTATAAATCGTTTTGCAAGAACGGGGGATTTCGAGCCTTTGCACAATGCGATGTCCGTCGTGCTCTGGTTCAAGGCTTTTTCGCCACAGCAAAAATCATTCCCAAGACTGATAGAGGACGGAGGATACTACCTTGGAGGCTGGAGCATACAGACAGATCCATCTGCCTCCAATGTATATGTTTATCTTGGATCACCTAACAGTTGGGCTGGCACCAGCCAGTCCGGCTGGATTGGAGCCAAATATCAGTTGAAGCAAGGAATTACTCCGTCCACAATGGTTCAATATGCAATGGTTGCTGGTGTTAATGCCTCTTACCTGTGTGGCTTCGTGAACGGGGGAGGCAAGGTATGTGCATATCCCAATGCTTATTATCTCTCTCAAAACTACATACTTTTGGGGACGCCTACACCTGTAACTGATATTGGGTATGGATCCAATCCACAATATGAATTTTTCTATGGTAATATTTATCAGGTCTTAATATATTATCGTAGCCTCTCGGACAGCGAGGTTTCACAGCTCTATCAGAACCCCTCCAGCATACCAACAAGCAATCTAGTCTTGTGGCTCAAAGCCGATCCACACTATTTGTATGACGTGAACTGGGACGGATACGTGGACTGGATAGACCTTTCTGGCAACAATAACCATGCAACTCTCTACAACTTCCACTCGCAGGGGAGCTTTATAAACACCCCGCAAAGACAGCCGTATAACATGCTGATAATCACCCAGACATGCAACACACAGCTGTGTAGCTACACCGTCAACAGCGGAGACCCGTACTTCACAGTTATTGTAAACGACGCTAACGGGAAAATGTCACAGGCGAACACTGGAATGAGTGTGCCGTTGTGGCAGAGTCCATTGGGCTCGGTCGTGACAACTATTGGAAAGACGCTTAACCTGGACGCCTGGGGCGTGAACATCAATGACTTGTTCATTTTCCTAATTGGCCTCGCCATACTGTACAGCGCCTTTACCTATCGGAACTGGGAGCTCGGTCTGATTGTTTTCGGTGTCTGGCTAAGCATTGGCACGCTTCTCTTGGGTGGAAGCGGCAGGCTCATGGTTCCAGGCCTGAGCTTGGCGCTGTTCGGCGCCGCGATTAGCTACATGTTGAAGAGGGAGCAGGCGCCATGAAAACAATATATCCATTTAAATGTATATTATTGATAAGGTGCAAGAAATGAGCGAGGTCTGGCTCCCCGGATCACAGTATACGAATGCTACTTACCTCATGACGTACCTGACACAGCCATTCAGCTACGCGGTAAACCAGCTCGCCCCGCTGGGGGGCGTGACCTTCCTGTACGCGAGCTTCTCCTTGCTCACGACGGCGTACACTTACCTCCACTTCAAGTCTGCATTGGCCGGCGGAGTAGTTGCATTGGCGCTCGCCTCGCTGGGTATAATGGTTCCAGAGGTTGCCCAGTTCGCGTGGGCATTGACGGCGCTCGGGCTCGCCGGCATAATTTACAAGATTATCCGCTGGGTGGTGGGATAATGGGAATGGCAAAAGTCTACGCCTACGCGATGGCCGCGGTCTTCGCGATAGCCATGGCCGCAACTATGTGGTCACCCTTTTTGCACAACACTGCACTGGAACAGTGGTCGAGCAACTACGCGTCGCAGGCACAGCTAAACGTAACAAGCTACCAGTACCAGCCCCCAGTGGGCATCACAATCTTTATCGGGGACTTTGTATGGGGACTGGCGAAATCAGTTCAGCTCTTCAGCTCGACGCCCCAGATGGTGGCAGACTTGCTCAGCGCATGGGGCGTCCCAGACATCTGGGTCAGGGTAATCGTGTTTGCTGTCTCGCTTGGTTTTATCGGCTTCATCATCTACATGGTATCCGGGAGAATCTTTACGACACAGTACTAGCAAGAAACATACGAGAAAAATAATCTTTTTTTTATTTCTTATTTAAACTCCCTCTCCATCTTTGAGCGCGCGCTAATTGGTCTATTGGACTAATGGGTTAATCGTTGTTTTTCTATTAAAGTTTTGTTTAGTTTTTGCTCAATTTGGTTTGATATAAATGAAGTTATCAGACAACTTTTTATGTTTAGTTGTCATCATCTGGTTGTGGGGGACGCAACCCATGAGTAGTAGTTCAACATATAGATATAAACTTAGTGCTGGCGAACATGTTGCACACCCGTCATTACCTACCAACGCCAAAATGATTCTGCATATTATTGCGTCATCGCGTTATGGGGTTTCGCCTGGCGATATTACGCGGAGAACAAATATTCCACGCAGGACTGTTTTTTACTGGTTGCGTAGGCTTTTGCAGTTGGGCATGATCGAGAGGAGGGGGAAAGCACGCTCGCCAGACGTTGTTTACACGATAACAAAGTCTGGTTTGAGATATTTACGGTGGCTCTCATGTTGCACAGTTACGAAGCGGCCTGTTGCCTCGGAACGGTTGGGGCGGTCGAAGCTTAGGTTCCGTGTTCCTGTGTGGGTTGTTATTGATGGGTCTAAGAATAATGGTGAGGTTGAGGTTGGTGTTAGGATGCATTATCCGTCGGTTAGGCGTTTTCTCAGGTCTTTGGGGATTAAGATGCCTAGGAGTCGCGTGAAGGCACTTGTTATTTATGCGGCTAAGTATGGTGGTGACAGCTTTAGCAAGGTTCATGTTGATGCTCCAATTTCTAGTGACGTCCTCTCGATGGTGGATGATATTGCGAATTTGACGATGCTTGTTCAGGAGAGGTATTGGCTTGCGTTTGTTTCTGTTACTGCTGTTTTGGTTGCTTTGGGTTTTGGGAGGGAGGTGTTGAAGGAGATTGTTGATTCGGTTGAGTCTGAGTTTGTGGCTGATGAGCCTCTTGTCTCGTTTTTGGGTGGTGATGGTGGTTTGAGTGGTTTGGATGCCTAGGCTTGTTTTGGTTTTTATCACAGCTGTGATATAACCCTACACTCTATCTCCTCATCTCTCTTGCGGTAAACTCTGAATAAGCATCACAGCTGTGGGGTTTGTTATCGTAGCTGTGTGTGCTGGGAGGTTTTCTCGGGTGGAAAAGGATAATAGTTTGTTGTGTGTATGTATTACATGATGGACATGAAAAACAAGACTAGAAAGAAGGTGGGAGAAGGATGAGCGAGGGCACGCGTGATGTTGTGGAGAAGTTGTTGAATGTGCTGAACAGTGATAGGGACGTGTATTTGCACTACCACGTTGTTCACGTCAGGGAAGAGAACGGGTTAGTCGAGGCGTGGTTCATTGGGCAGGGGGACTTCTGTAGAAAAGACCTGAATGGAGTCACTGATGTCTTGGCGTCCTTTGGCGCTTCGTTGGTGGACTTTATAGTGGAGGCGGAGGAGGACGAGCTCTTGCTGGTGTTGAGTTTTAGGATGTCTGCGGGGGGCGAGAAGAAGGGCGAGAAGAATGTCGCGGATGTCACAGCTGTGAATACTGGGAATACTGGGGAGGAGGGTGATGGGGGTGAGCAAGGGAGGGAGAAGAGTCTGCGTTGAGGAGAGTGAGGCTAGGAGGCTGTATTTGCTTGTTGAGGAGGCGCTTGATGCCTGTGGTTCTGGTGATGCCGAGGATGTTCTTGAAGAGGCTGTGGAGATTGTTAGGCGTTGGTTGAGGGGTGGCGTGCATGACGCACAGCTGTGAATCTGGTGGGGAGGTAGTCGTCCTCTGGGTGTCGAGGCACAAGCCTCTCAAGGCACAGCTGGAGGAGCTCGAGAAGAAGCTCGGCAAGTATAGGCTTGAAGTCCTCAGCGGCCCTATACCAAACTCTGAGTTTGTCATAAAGAAGGTAGAGGAGCTCCATGCATGCGTAGTTATCCCGGTTCTACCGCTGAGCTTTATCGCGAGGATAGTTGAGAGCGCTAGGCAACGTGGCTTTACTGTGCTCTATGCAAAGATGCAACTCGTATTTGAGGCCGTGAAGAGCGACAGCGAGGCCGTGAAGCATGCATGGAAACTCGTTAGGGAGCAACCTGACAGGCGCACAGCTGTGGACTACGTTGATCGTTTCAGGGTCTTCGAGTTTGTGGGCTTCGAGAAGATAATAGACGTTAAGGTGGTGACTGAGCCATGGTGAACGAGCATAGTGGGGAGCACGGCGAGCAGGGTGTGCAGAAGCAGAGGAGATACGTGTACGTGAATACGAGGTGGGGCTACGACGCTACCACGACGGTGATCAGTGTAAAGATCCCCATAACGTTCCTGGAGCTTATCGACAAGCTTATCCAGATAGGTCTTTTCCAGAACCGTAGCGACGCTATACGCGAGGCCATAAGGCTACTTATCCTGAGGTACCACGAGGTCGTGTATGGTGGTAGGCCCAGGCAGACGCCGGGGTGAGCGGGTGGATCACGCAAAGATGGACATGGTTGCTGAGGACGTCCGGCAGAAGATACGCGAGATACTAGAGTCGAAGCCCAAGACTGCGGGCGTCGCGTTTGTTATTGCGCGCAGTGTTGTCCCAGATCATATTCCGCCCACGTATAAGAGGTACATCGACAGCTACCTCGCAAGGAATCCTATAGACGGCTGGGTTTTCTATGGCTTGTCTTATCACAGCAAAAAAGGCAACAAGGGCAAGCACTACATATATGTGCGTCGGGGCTTCGAGGACGCCGTCATGCATGTTGTGAAGGCGTGGTGCAACCGGCCCGCCGAGAAGCTCATAAAATACGTGGAAGGGCAAGAGGAGGACAAGAAAAAGAAGAAGAAAAAGAAGAAAAAACACAGAGTAGCGCTTGCCGTCTGGGCCAGGTAAACAAAAAACAAGAACTATTTTTTCTGTATTGTTAGGGAGCGTAGGAGCTCGTCTGGCAGTGGCTTCAATAGTATTTCTCCGTTTTCCCTAGCCTCCAGCAACATGTAGTTGACGCCTGCCTTTTCAAGCATCTCTCTGATTTCGCGCGGCAGAGTGATGTAGAGGTTCTTTGTCACGCCCTTTCTCCTCTGCTTACACACCTTCACGATTACTGGAGTCATCATGTAATACATGATGTGCATGGTTAAGAACATAACGCCCCAGCGCCTGCACATAAACAACAAAGTCATATTCATGATATGGTATATTTGAATTGTTGGCTTGCCAGGGGACGGGTAAAACAGAGATTTTTCAGGGCTTTTTGCTCCAAACGAGTCGACGGTTTTTTCTCTGTTGTCACGGGAAGCATGTTTGAAAATAAAATAGCATGGGAAGTTTTCCCTCGCGTAACATTTAAATAGCACAGCTGTGATAATTAACATGTAGGGCATGAAAAACATGCCCTACTGACAAACCATGTCAACAAAAATGAAAAACATAAAAATAGAGCCTTCCGGTGAGGCTGGAGTCAACCCCGCTCCAGCCGAGATTGCCATCGGGGTCGATGTTAGAAGTCAGGAAATCAAAAGAAAGATAGAGTTGTTGATTCAGAAGATAGGCTACAGGTTCGTGGACGCAGAGGTCTTTGTTTCGTCCATCGAGGAGGTTGAAGGCTACGATGCCGGTTTTCTTTATCTGCATGTTGTTAGGGACAAGTTCGGCATAAGCGATGTTGAGGAGATACGCAGGATCATTGAAAAAATGGGCTTTATGGAGCGAAGCGAGGTGGAGATTCTTCCGCACGACGGCAGAGTAGAGCTTCTTTTCGACTTGAGGTGGTAGATGTGAGCGCGCACCTGGAGGAGGTAAAGAAAGAGCTTCTTGAGCTGTGGGGTCGTGTGCGTGCCGAGGTTCTGGACGAAGAGCGCGAATACCCGAGCCTCTGCACTCTTGTTGTCAGGTACAACGGCGAGGAGGTTGATCGCATCGACGACACTAAGTATGTTGTTAGGCTACCGGGGGCGAGGGGCTACCTCATCATTGACGCTGAGAACCTGGTGGAGCTTAACTATGGGGAGACGATAAGCAAGGCCTACATGAGCTACCTTCGTCGCATTATTGCTAATCAGGGAAAGTACATCGACTATGTCCTCTCAAAGGAGGGGGTGTATAGTAGTAACGAGTGGTTAGTGGGCGAGCTCGAGGAGCAACAGAAGAGCCTCGAGAAATTGCTGATGCTTTTCAGGCTTGCAAAGGAGGATAAGTTGCAGTTCGAGCTGGAAGAGGTGGAGTAGATGAGTTTCGGCAACGAGAAGGAGTACAAGCCAAAATATGCCAACACTGCGGAAGAGCTCATCTTCCTGACTGACACTGGTCAAGAAGACTACCCAGTCTACTTGCTTCCAACACGCGAAGTCATCTATAAGCGCAAGCCAGAGACCGAGAAATTTGCTGTTTTCCACGTTAAAAAGGTAGAAGAAGTTTTGCGTGCAAGGGCTTCGAGTAGCAACGAGTTGAACAAGATTATCAGTGACTTTCCAAGCCTGCCTATCAAAGAAATCATTAATGTTTGTGTGGATGTTGTTGGGAGCTCAGACGTCTACGTCTTTTCGAAGAAAGTCATTTACGAAGTCTATATGGGAGACTACGAGCAAATGATTGGCGAGTTCGCGGTACCTTTCGTTTCTATTCGAGTAGATCCACATTATTCTAAGCATGCTACAAGCAAGCAACAGTTCGCAATAACATTCTCCACACTAAAACGTATAGTCTCAAAGCTCCCAGAGAACATCAGGGCCTTCATCGAAAAAAGAGCCTACGTCGACACAGATAGGGGGTATCCATTTGTGAAGATAAAGCTACCAGTACCGACGCCAGAGTTCGAGAAAGTTTTCAGCGATGTCCTTGCCAAGCTCACAGCTGTGCAAACCGAGGAGGAGAAGGACACCGAAGGCGAAGAGGAAGAAATACCGGAGGAAGTTGTGAAAAAAATCGAGGAAGTTGTTAAGCCTCAGGAGCTTGAGGTCGAGCTTGAGCAACCAGTCATTGTGCCGTCATCCACGGCATCCACAGCTGTGGCACTGCAACAATTACAATCGGCACCAAGCAAGCCCGAGCTCGTCAAAGTCTACCTCCTCAGTATGCGTCTGCCTTCGAAGTACCTTGTACAGAGCGTAGAGTACAATGCTTCGAAGACTTCTGTTCGAGAAGTGAGACTCTGGGATGGCGAAAACGCCAAAAAAGCCTCTCGCCTTGAGGGCATCAGGAGGGAAGCCTACAACAAGGTCAGCAGGATCTTTTGCCATGTCGAGGAATATGGTACATGGATTGCCGTCACAGAGCAAGCTCTCGAGGAGGCGAAGAAAGTCAGTGACTTCGTGATTGCGGAGCTTAAGAAGCTCGGCATTAATGACACATCTCGCTACGCTGTCAAGGCAATCCCAATTTTTCTCAGTCCTGAATTTGCAAAAGATCTTCTCAGCGCCGCGGTGCATAGCTTGAGCAGGGATGTTGAAGCCTTATCCGAGAAGATCAAGGAGGCAGAAAAGGAGCAAAATAAATCAGCGCTCAAGAGGCTAGAGAAGGAGAAGAGCTACAGGGAAGCCTTGCTTGCAACTTTCAAAACTTATCTTGCACAGCTGGGGTGAGGGACATGGCGCAGGCACAGAACCCCGTAGAAGAGGCAAGGAAGAACCTCCTAGCTGTCGAGAAGAAGCTAAACGAGTTGGTCATCGGACACGAGGACTTCGTCAAGGCCTTGATGCTCAGCGTTGTCAGTGGCGAGCACGTAGTAGTCATAGGCCCACCAGGAACCGCGAAGAGCTATGCTATCCACGCCCTCAGCACCCTGCTCAACGCCAAGTTCTACAAGTACCTGCTCACCAGGTTTACATCATACGATGAACTGTTTGGCGTTGTCGACGTGGCTGAGCTTGCGAAGACTGGCTCATTCAAGAGGAACTGGTCTGGAATCGTCAGCGCAGACTTTATATTTCTCGATGAGGTGTTTAAAGCCAATAGTGCGATTCTCAACGCTCTGCTTTCTCTGCTCCAGGAGCGTATACTCTACGATCCGATGACCGGGCAGGCGACACCGGCGCAACTTCACAGCTGTGTCGCCGCGAGTAACGAAGTACCCGAGGATATTGAACTCCAGGCCCTTTATGACAGATTTTCAATAAAGATCTTTGTTGACTACCTGGACAACGACTCGATGCTTTTACGCGCTCTAGAGGCCCGCTGGCTCAACAACGGCAACATCCAGCCACTTGCTACAATGCAGGACGTGAAGATCCTCAACTCATATGTGGAGAAGCTTGTAGCGGCGAAGATCAAGGATCTCGGCGAGGTCTACAAGCTCTACCACGTAAACACCATCCCGCTTATCAAATCGCTCCGTAGCAAAGGTATCTTGGTCTCGGACAGAACTGTGATCGAGAAGTTGCCAAAGCTCTTCGCCGCCTACTTAGCGCTATATGGTATTACTTTGGATAATGTTATGAACGCAACATACGACATCATTATTTATACGGCTCGCTCTCGCGAGGAGCTTACAGCGATCAAAAAGACTATCGACGAGTCCCTCGGCGAAGTGGCAGAGCTAGCAAAGAAGCTTGAAAAAGCGAAGGAGTTAATCAGGGCGAGGAACTTATCACAAGCCAAGAACATTCTGACTGAGATTATAAACACGGATGTCCAGGAACTCGCCCAGAGGACGCCCTGGATGAGGCCGAGAATAGAGTCAATTATTGCATCAGCTCGTCAGCTCCTCCAGAATATTAAGGCGCTCGAAGAACAAATTGCACGGCTCGCGGGTGAAATACAATGAGTGAAAGCGAAAAAACTAAAGATGAAGTATTCATAAGAAGCGGTTTAGCTAAGTCTTCTTTCCGTGAAACCATATACGAGGGATTGCCATGGCAGTACTACATGCCTTACGTCACAGAGACGCAGAAGCTTACCCGCTCGCTTTCGAACATCCTTCCACGTATTTATCAATCGCACGACGCGTTCATGATGTTCTATAAGCCCTACGAGCTCGTCTATATATCGCTGAAAAAGATGAACAAGGCCGCCCCGTTATGGCATAGTATTGTTTCCGAGGCGATAAAGGAAGAGAAGTTCTACGACGTAAACAAGTTCACAGCTGGGAGTTCCGAGCTGGCAACCCTCGCCGCTTATCAGTTTTTAAGAAACCTCTTTAGAAAACTGCCACTGAACGAAAAACTACGAGATAGCATACAACGAAGGATAAGCTCTGAACTCAAAGCCAAAAACATAACTGATCCACAAAAAGCACAGGAAATAATCCAAGAGGTGCTTGGTTCGTCAGACTGGAAGGCAACCAAAGACAGCGCCAAAGACGCTGTGGCTAGTGCTTTTCAAGCATTGCAAGAATACAAGGAGGCGAAGGAGGAGGCCGAGGGCGCCCTAGCCGCTCTCCCAACTGGGGGGCCTGGGGGCCTCGGCTTTGCCAAGGAGGCGCTCAGTGTTCTTCACTTCTTGCAAAACCCAGACGACTACCGCAAGCGTGTCAGGCTTTTAAAGTATGCCCGCGTCTTCACAGCCCGCTTCTCCACGACCCTGCCTACATCCTTTAGTCATGAACAATTAGCCTCACCGGCGGGCGGCGTCTACGGGGTGGGCAGGATGAACAGTCACACTAAGCTCTCTGATATTCTCCCAAGCGAGCTTGCCTTGGTCACGGGCAACCAATTAACACGCGCTCTCTTCGCTGTCAAGCTTGCGTCTCAGCAACTTACAGCCTACCAGCATGCCACAGCTGTGAAACCCATCTTGTTTATTGACAAGTCAGGTAGCATGGCAGGCACCCTCGGCGACGTGCCAAAAATCAGCGTTGCGGCTGGTCTAGCCTTCGCGATGCACCGCAAGTTTGATGCTCCCGTGTATCTCTTCGACACTGAACTCACAGCTGTGAAACCAAAGGACATCATCAACACGCTCCTAACAATCGAGGCTGACGGGGGCACCTACATTGTCCCCGTCCTAAAAGAAATAATGAGGATTGGAAAGAAAGAGTACCTCTACATCATTATCAGTGACGGAATAACATCTGCAGACGACTTCACCCTCAAAGACTTCAGGAACTCTGGCCTCGCGTCTCGGACAAAGCTCATCCTCATACCTCCCGCGTCAGAAGACTACGACTGGGTGCAACTCCTCAAGCAGTATGGCAATGTTCAGTACGCGGAAGACGTGGCACAGTTCGAGAAAGCTGTAAAGAGCGCGCTGGGGTGAGGACGCATGAAGATCTACTGGGACAGGGCTGGCAATGACAACAATGTTGGCAGAGATGAACGCTACATATATGTGGAGTGGGAGGATCTCCGCTCTCCCAACCCTAGGCTCCTCATCGACATCACTTGGATAACGGACAGCTTTATTGAAAAATATGTCCTCCCCAGCCTTGAGATGGTGCTTGAAACGTCTCCGCCAGTATATGTGAAATTCTTAAGTCAAACGTATATACGTGGGGAGAGCGAGTTCCTCGTCCTAGACAAAAGAGCTGTATATCGAGTCCTTACTCCCTGGGATCCATATATACGCATCAACTACAAGCGTTTCTGGAAACAGTACACATATGCGAAGATGCACACGTTTGGGCAGGGGTACTTCCTCGAAGCACTTTACCCAGAAATCAGAGAAACAGACGCCGTGGAAATCGACCTGGGAAAAGTTGCCACCCTCCTTGTACCTCGCAAAATCTATGATATATGGGTCAAGATGAGGGACACAATGCAGGGCAATATACAGCGCATGCTGGAGGAGCTTGAAAAAACCACAGCTGTGATACAACAGCAACAGTCATCCGAGCTCGAAGTCGAATTCGAGTAAAAACTCTTTCTTTTACTTTCTCAGGCCAAAACTCAAAATAAAATAGTATGGGAATCCTTCTCCACCGCAACGTTTATATAGCATATAGTGCATATAATACATGATAAACATGAAAAACATAACAAACATCAAACTGGTAAACCTGACTCCGCATGAACTAACAATATACGACGCCAACAACGTAGTGTTACGTATACCACCTAGTGGTCAGGTCGCCCGGGTGACGACACGTGAAAAAATCATCGGTAGTGTAAACGGGGTTCCATTGGTAACAACAGAGTATAGTGCAGTCGAAGGCTTACCAGATCCACAGCCAGGGACAATGTACATTGTTTCATTAATCGTATTGCAAGCACTTAAATCACAAGGAATAACCAGAGACGATGTGATAGCGCCTAACACCGCCCCGACGCCCAACGGGGCGGTCAGGGACAGCAAGGGCCAAATCGTTGGCGTCCGTAGCTTTGTCGTCCTCTAAGCAATATTATTTTTTTTCTTTGCATTTTTCTTCAGTTTAGGCTTCTTAGATAAAACCCACAGCTGTGATAACCATAGGCGAATAGGCGCGCCCACAACATCCCATCCAAACTAACAAACACGATCATATCAACAATAATGAGGTATATTGACTTGTTTTTTTGCGCTATCCATTTATAGTCCAAGCACGCATTAATTCATGTTATGAATGCAAGAATTGTCGAGCTTAAGGAAAAGAGAGACATAGAACTGCTAAGATTGCTCATAGACAAGTATCACAGCCAGGGAGTGCCCCGTGGGGGAGGCGCTGGTAGGCACCCGAGGTTCTTCGTGTACGTCGTGCCTGAGGAGAACGGCGAGTACTGGGTAGCCGGTGCCTGGCTTCATGATGCCACTCCTTTCCGCTTTGTGGCTCAGAAGTTCGGCATTCCACAGGAGAACAGCTACTTTATACGGAGGATATGCAAGTTTGCGCCTGGGGACTGGCTTGTCTCTTTCCTGGACGCTCTTTCAAGCCAGCTCCGGGCAGAGGGAAAGCAGTGCCTGTGGACGCTAGGCTTCAAGGATCACAGCAACGCGTTGTACAAGCTCGCGGGCTTCGTGGAGGCAGGCGTGACTGCTAGGAGCGGGCACCCTGTCTACGTGAAGTGGCTCAGGTAACCACAGCTGTGAGGTAAGGCACTAGAGGTGGATCAGATATGGCGTTTCGTGATATTGATGATATAAACATGATTCTTGCAAAGAGGCAACGGGTTTTCATTGCCTGCAGGGAGCCTAAGCGCTTTACAGACCTCCTTGTGGAGGTAGGAATGAGCAAGAATTATCTTAGTCAAGTCTTAAAGGAGCTAGAAAACGAAGGGCTCATACGCAAACTCCCTGATAGACGTTACGTTGTAACAGATAAAGGAAGGGCGTTGGCAGAGAAGCTAGCCGAGGATGTTGAGGTTATCGAGCTTGTGATGAAGGCGGTTAATCTTCGCGGAGCGGAGGTTGTCAAGAAATGTATAGAGGGGCTTCTAAATTAACACCAAGCGAGCGCGAAGTGCTTGTACTACTTGCAACGTATGGAGAAGGATCCTGGAGTGATCTACTATCATTTTTCTCGGGAAGCACGGCGAGCCTTGCACGCGCCCTTTCTGGGCTCGAAAAGAAGGGTCTCATAAAAAGGATAGAACTGCCCAGGAAAAAGATCTATTACGAGGTAACGGAGCAAGGCAAGCAACTTGTCGAAGAGACTGAAAAAGACAGGTCGCTTATGATACGCATACTTCGCGAAGCATCCAGGCGGCTCATAATTAAAGACCTGGCCGAAGATGCTGGCAAACTGTTAAAGGATGGTAAACCCGAAGAAGCTGAAAAAATTATACTCCAGGCTTTCGGAGGCTTGTTTTTTACTGCCTTTGTTACGGCTTTCCGCCTAGGCAAAAACGATGAAGAAACATTAGGGCGCCGGCTCAGCGAAGCAATACGCGCACTACAACCAGCTGTCTGGACAGCATCCTGGGTACTGCTTACTCTAGCAGAAAAATATCCCGACACTTTCGAAAAAATTGCGGACAAATACTTTATATTCTCAGGAGAAAAATAGTAGAGAAAAAGACTTCTTTTAGAATAATGCTAGGTTTGTGATTGTTTTTGCTATTGATTTTAGGTAGGGGGTTAGGCAGGGCTCGAGCCCGTTTTTCGGCGTAATTTCTACGTGGAGCGTGGCGTGCAAATCTTTTGGGTCGAGCTTCTTAGTGAACTTTATTGTGAAGTAGAACGCGTCTATTTCTCCTTCTAGGAGCGCGGCGTTGGATATCTCAACATCAATGTATATTGTGCCGTCCTTGACCGAGTGCTGGACGGCCCTGTACTCAGTGTCTGGCAACTCGGCGTCTAGATACATCTCGACGTCTCTCGCGATTACCTTGGCAGTTTCTTCCAAGTCTTCCTGGTCTGTCACGTGTATAAAATAGAAAAAAGGGCAATAAATTCATGTCTTTTTTCTCAGGGTGGTCTAGTAGTAGTATTCGCATTCACATATTTTGGCTCTTAGCCAGTTGAGAATTTTCTCTTCTAGTGCTTCTATGGAGTCTTCTATCCTGTAATACAGTAGGATTGGAAAGTAGCGTATCCTGTCCCATAGCGTCGGCTTATAGTTCTTTTCAGCTTCTCTCCAGAGTTCTTCTATCACAAACATTAATAAAAATGTGGCCATGGCCTTTCTTATTATGAATTCGGTTATCTGTTTTACCTGTGCGTCTTTGTCTTCTTTGTTTTGGATGTTTTCTGTCATACGTGCTCATCCTCGTATCTTTATTTCTTGACCACTAATTTCTAGTGTGTTGTTATAGTCGAGAACGACGTCTACGCTCAATGCATATGTCCAGTAGTCGTGAGGGATGAGGTCGTGTTCAATGACGTGGATGGGCTTGTTGAAGTATATTTTTGCTTCGACTTCTGTGACTAGGCACTTCGTTTGACCGTTCTCGGTGTATGGATAAGTGGTCATGCTGGTGATGTTTATCGTGTAAGTGTTGTTCCCTAACAAGCTGGACAGCTTTGGATCCTTGTGCAACGTCTTGTCTATCTCTGCGATGAGGCTCGCATCTGGCTTGTAGTTTCTGCATGGATTGCCATAGTAGTCTAAATATACCATCGAAAAGATGAGAACAAGCGCGATAGCTATGTAACCTATAAGTAGACTGACATTCACGTCTTCCGTGTCTATCATTAAATCACCCCTTTATCGATATGTTGTTGTTTTGGGTCGTATATTCCTTACGGTTGTTCACGATATAGCCATATGGTGAACATTTTTCTCTCGAGGCGACATGAATATAAGTTCACGTTTTAAGACTTAACATGAAAAAGTATGAAACAGCAAACAGGTAAAATGGGAAAAACACAAGATGAATGGAGAGAGATAGAGCTACGGCTTCTGGAAGAAGATATCTATGATGTAAGGGGCTTCTTTGCCCCTCTCTATGTTTTGCTTTTCGGAGGACTCTTCGGGACGACACTGTTGGTATATGTCGCCAGGTTCCTCGGCTGGCAACAGCTGTTTCAGCTGGGCTTGGACGGTTTAGCACTTGTATCCATCGCCGGCGGTCTAGTGGTGATGATTGAATCTATTCTGTTGTCTTTCTACTATACAAGAAAAATAATGGTGAGTCGAAGGCTCACTGGGGAAGACTTGGTCAACCTCGTGTACCGCGTGTTTGTAGCGTCGATTATAATTGCGTCCCTCGGCCTCTTTGTCTATTACGTATTTTCTAGGCTCGCAGTTAGCCGTTTAGCTGTATCTTGGACGGGGTGAACAAGCATGGCGCAGAGAACGGGTGGTCTGGAAAAAGTAGAGAGACTGAGAAGAGCATTCTTTAATATTGTCCTTGTCTGTGCCATCTGTAGCATTGTTTACTTGTTTGTAGTGAACGTTCTGTATGGTCTGTCCACTTTTCTCGGCGCCGAGCACCCGTCTCTTTCTCAGGGACTTCGCATGGCTGTGGGCGTGATTGTGCTTGCATGGGCTGTGTCCCTTGTCTATGCTGTGGATGCCTTGAAGATCATAGATGAGGCCCTACGCCATTGTACTGAGCAAGGTGGCGAAAAAATGACTAAACTAGAAAAAATAGAGAAATACATAGCCACTGTGACAAAGATAGGAAATCTCTGCTTGCTTGCCTTGGTGTTTGGTAGCATATTCATGATGCTCTTGCTCGCGGCTCGTGTTGTCTGGAATATACCCGCGCCCATAGTCTTGATTTATAGTAGTATATTTTTGTTTGCCGTACTGGCATGTATAGCACTGTTTCTAATCGAAACCTTCCTCGTCATAAAAAAAGCTTCCATAATCGGAAAGATCACGCGACAGGACATCTTCACTATTGTTTTGAATGTGTTCTTTATACTTTTTCTTTCCCTGGCGACCCCGTTGTTCTTCATGGTGTTTAGGCTGGGGTGGTGATAAATAGTGATCGGGGAAAGGGCTATGACTGAAAAAACTGTTGGGCTTGAAGAGGTAGAGGTGGCGCTAGGCGTTCTTTTGTGGATCGAGAGAATATACGTAAAGGTCACGGTTGTAGCGGCGCTTGTCTCAGTCCCCTTTGCCGTTGTCTCGTACCTATTGCAAATAAGGACTGTGGCTCTCTTCTTTGTGTATTTTGGCACAGCTGTGACGTGGATATCCGAGCCCATAATAGTCAACATGCTCGTCACGGAGATGTGGCTCGTCGTAAAGAGGGCCCGGCTACGCGGCAACTTTACACGCCTCGACGTCGCAGTTATCGCCACGAACATAATCTATGCTGTAATCTTGTCCTTGTTCTTCTTTGCCCTCACTATGAAAATAGTTAGTCTAACCCCGGCTGGTAGAAGGGTGGAGTAGGAATGTGTTCGAAGGATCCCGTGTTAGGATTGATAGAAAAACTAAGAGATTTCTTTGCGGATGTTTTGTACTATTGGCTTATCGTGATGTTTCTTAGTGGACTGTTTTTGCCATTCGGAGGCTTATTACTTCTTAATGCGTTTTCCTTCGAATCTCTTTTAAACTTAGCAAATGAGTGGATGTGTGTCTCCGCATTTGTAACGCTTACTATTCTTTACTTAGAACTCATGCTCACAGCCATGAAGATGCTTCTGGAAGGCTGTATGGACAAGATATCCCGGCTCCTTATACTTGTCGTCCTCGCGGTTCTGGTTTTTGGCTTGTACCTTATATTTACAAATGTAAATTGCTGTTTTGTGCCGGGGTGATAAGTCGTGACCAGGTGGGACAAAGGGGTAGACTATGATACGATTTATCTTAGGATTGTGCGCCACATAAATAGCCCGGTTGCTCGGCGCAGGCCGCCGGGTCGTGGCAAGAAAAAGAAGCGCTTTGCCCTCGCGTGCTACGACGCTATACTTCTCATACAGTTGAAGAACGCTTCCAGGGTGTCCGAAGCCGTCAGGGCCTTCAGGGAGTACCTCGTCACCAAGAAGACGGAGCTAGAGGTGCAGGTGTCGAAGAAGCGGAGGAAAGAGCTCCGAAAAATGATAATACCGCGCGAGGTACAGGAAATGGACTGTAGCATCTGCCTCGACATGCTGGACGTGTCAGAGAATCAGATCATAGACAACGTGAAGCACTACTCGAAGAAGCAGTACGACGTGAATACCCACACTTTGCGGTACTCGACGATAACGTATCTTCTCAAGCAGGGCGTGAACCCCAGCATTGTCGCGAAGATCACGAGGCACAGCAAGCTCGACTTTATCCTGCGGTACACACAGGAGAAAGCCGCAGACGAAATACTCAGGAGCATGGAATAGGTGAGACACAGTGGACAATAATATAAAACCTATGGATAATTCTCATAACTTAATCGAAGCAGGAAGCTACAAGGGCAAAGTATTACTCGCCCTGCTAGATGGATCCAAGCGGTTTAAAGAGATAGCGAGGACAGCCAACGTTCACGATGCTCTTGTTGTTAGGGCACTGACAGAGTTCTTGAAAAAAGGCTTGGTCACGAAAACTGAGGACGGCTTATACTCGCTTACCGAGGACGGTAGAAGAGTAGCAGAAATAGCAAACAAGGAAGCGAGGCTCTACAGTCTCTTTGAAAAAGCAAAGGCAAGTGACCCAGACTCGCTTGAAGCGGTGCTCGAGCTTCACCTGCAACTTAAGGAGCTTGACAGGCGAGTCAGCCTTATAAATATGCATGAAGTGGCATTCACGCTTTTCTCGATCAGCGTTGGCACAGAATACATTCTACCAGCAGGGAAATCTGCCAGGCTGAGCGAAATAGTCCTTATTCTTCACGAATATCTTAAGAAAATATTCCGCGATATTAGTCGCGAACTCGAGAACAAGACCGTCTATCTTATGACCTCGATGATGGGTGAAAAAGATGATGCAAAGTCAAAAGCAAAAGAGCAAATAGTAAAACTACGATTTGCCCGCGAATTGCTGAAAGGCGTAAAGCTGGAGGCGCTTACAGAGGATGAGCGTAAACTCGCGCTGGAGATACAAGACATACTTAACTCATTCGTGCCTACCAAAGAATATTTCAGACAGCTCGAAGAAGAAAGAATAGAATCTGTAGATGAGATGGAAATAACAAATAAAGACTATACTACGAAGAAGCTCAAACTACTTTATGCCTGTAGGGAGCCTAAACGCTTTACTGATCTTTTCGAAGAAGTCGGAGTAAGCAAAGCGTGGCTGAGCGAGGCACTAAAGGATTTAGCTAAGAAAGGATTTGTCTCAAAAACTTCTGATGATCGTTATGTTCTTACAGAGAAGGGACGCGTGTTCATCGAAGAGAGAGAAGTGATGGAGCTTGTACGTGAGGCTATAAGAAAACTTGGCGCAGAAACAGTCAAGAAAAATATAGAAGAAATCCTAAGGAGCATGGGCTGAGGTGATGCGGAGGTGTTTGGGGCTAAAGATGTTTTTCGGGTATTGTCTGGGGCGGGGCTGAGGCTGGAGCCTAGCGTTGCGGCTAAGCTTGCTATGTATTATGGGATGTTTTTTGTGCCAGTCCTTACTGATATGGAGGAGAGGAATATGGGGAGCACGTGGTACGTGTGGTACGAGGCAGGAGTAATGGCTAACTATGATGGAGGCATAAGGGGCATATATGTTAAGATCCGTATCTATAACGAGGGAAATGACGTCCCCCGTGACTTTTACTACGTGGCCGCATTGAAGCCTATTCAATTCACTGTCCCAGCTGGGCTTGAACCATGGGAATACAAATTCTGGAGAGGGGCTTACGGAAAAAGAGAAGTAGAGATACCAGTGCTCACAGCTGTGAAGGCAAAAGAGATACTTGAAGAAATGAAGAGCTATGCAGAGAAGCACCCCTACGTGAATCTTTTACCGAATGGGAGCAAGCTGAAATGGTGAGGAGAATGCTCGAGCCATTACTATTGTTTTGGAAGAAAAACCAAGACAATGAAAGGAAGAGGCTCATAGACAGCCTGGGCTTTAAGAAGGGAGACATATTGTTTACTGTGCCAGCGGAAAAGGGCGACACGCTGAAGAACGAGTCCCTAGTCCTTGTACTGTACGGCTTCATGCAGGGACTCGCACTCAAGCTCCGCGAGCGCGACATCCGCTTGCTCGTTGGGGGTATAAGGGAGTCTGAGTTCAAGCCCGGCAACATCTATGTTATCATGGTTGTAGAAGTCTATACGCGTTGCAGAAACGGAGTGAAGGTAGGGAGCTACGCGTTGGGAGTCGAATTATCGAAGAGGTTCGATCGGGACATGTATGTGTTTACTGTCGAGTATATTGAATTCGTGTATGGGTATGACACGCCGCTCAACATCTATCCGCAGTACAGTTTCGTCTATGTCGACAGGGTCTATCTCGACGTGGTTAGACGAATGTTGCACGGCGAAAACGAGGGTGATGCGGAGTGAATGGAGAAAAGAAGCGTATAACTCCTGATCAAGCTACGGTTCTCTACATCGCTTTGGCATTCTCCCTTTATTTATTTGTGATTATATCTCCGGCTCTCATAGAGATGATGGGCGATATAATCAATTATATAGGGAGCAATAACCCCCTCCTACGATTTTTGTTAACCCTAGGATTTATTTTCGCGTATTTGTCTTGGCTCGCAGTCCACATGATTATGGCCAACATATTAAATGATTATGGGGCTTTTGAACCCGAGGGTGACCCGTAATGGATGAAGAAAAGAAGCGTCGGCTGGTCTACTATGTGTTCATGACGTTGGCGTTTGTTGTTTTTGCTGGGGGCGTGATTGTGGTGTGGCATGAATATGAGACAGTGATGGATCCGCGTAATCGGTGGCTGTTTTGTGATTGTTGCTATGGGGAATGTACTTGTGGTATGCCGCTGATATATGTGGGCATCTTCGTGGCCGCGTTTATTTATCTCGTCTCGCTTGTCCTGGCAGGGCTCATTGCACACGCGGGCATCTCGTACTACATGTGCGGACGCTTCAAGTGTCCACAAGATGAATACGTCGAGGTGGAGTGGTGGGGAGAATGAACGAGAAGACAAAGAGAATAATAGTCTTTTCCATATTCGTTATGCTAGCATTCATAGTCTGTGCTGTGGGTGCACAAGTGACGTCGTATATCTATGAGACGACGCCCTCCTTCAAACAATGGATGGATTGTGTTTCTTGTTATGGAGAATACTTCTGTGGTGCGTCACCGATGCCATTGTGGAAGTCATTGCTCGTTTTTATCATGAACCTTGCCTCGATCATCTTGGCAGGGCTTGCCATAATCACTGGAGCATCTTATTACAAATGTGGACGATTCGAGTGCCCAGATGAAAACAATACCAGGCGAGAAGAATGAGTGAAATGAATGCTAAAGAGAGAAAGGATAATAGTGATGCAATGTTTGTAATATATCTATTTCTTCTCGTCGCCTGGGGATTCGTAGGCACTGTTTATCTTCCCTCTGTCCTGGCAAGCATAAGCAGTTACATCGACAAATATTATCCAGCGGGCCAAACTGTCTCGTGGCTACTGGATGTGATTTACGACCTATTCGGAATCTTTCTTGTTAGCAAAATAATTGTCTTGTCAAATGAGATACAGTCGGGGCGAAAAGAATGAGCCAAGAGGTAGAGACCTGGGAGACGTTTTTCAGGATAAGCGTCATATTGCTAGTGCTCGGCGTGGCTCTTCTCGGCTCCTTGTGTTATCAAGAGTTTGTACTGCACGTGCCAGCCCGCCCTGCCAGCATAATCAAGTGCATGAATGCCACACAGTGCAAACAAATAGAAGAAATAGAGATGCAGACCGGGCAGACACTGCTCATCGACGTGCTAATCGTCTGGGCGATAGTGTTCGGTGCCTCGGTAGTGTATACGCTTGTCAAACAGTTGAGAAACAGAAACAATTAAAGAAACATATTTTTTATTTATTTTTGTTGCCGGCTTGTCTCTTAGAAGATGCCGAACCGCTTCTTCTTGTGAACAAATATGTGTAGCGAGCCCTCGGGCCACACCTCGTGTACTGGCCGCTCCAAGACATATCCATACTTTGCAAACTTCTCGGCGAGCTCCTCGACGTCTTTGTCCCCCAACATTTTCTGCGTTGAGGCCGTGACCTTGTGCCCCCTCTTCACCTTTTTGACGTTCTTTACCTTGAAGCCGGAGACCTCCAGTTCTTTTAGGGCGTCCTGGAGCTTGTCTCTCTTTTTCCTAAGCCTCATACGTGTATTTTTTACAAAAAGATAGCTATAAGCGTTACGCTACAAATGAGAAAAAACAATTCAAATATACCATATCATGAATATTATGTTGTTTCATTGTGTTTTTCTACGTAGAGTGGCTGGTAAAATATAGCCGCTAATACAAACAGAGCGAAGCCGGCCGAGAGGAGCAACACTGATAAGAGCGGGTAAAGTATTAACGGTGCTAGACTGGGGGCCGTGACGGGGAGAAGCGCGAGGTATGTGTCCATGATGCTTAGTGCTATCGCTGTTATCCAAAGCGTCATCGCGGCGCCGTAGAGTATGAACGCCTTTTTCCTCGAGTCCATACAATAAAAAGACAGAAAAAAGACTAATTTATTCCTTACTGTTTTCTAGGAGAATTCTATGTAGAGTGGCAGGTAATAGATGATCCCAAGTATAATCAAGAAGAAGATGATCGCGATGAGTAACACTGCTAAGAGCTGGTAAAATATTTGTGGCACGGCGGGCGAGGGGGTCGTAGCGGGGAGAATCGCAAAATGCGTATGGGTGCTGTTTAAAACTATCATTGTTATCAACAGCACTAAGACCGTGGTGTTGAGTGTGTGCGTCTTTTTCTTTCTGTCCATGCAATAAAAAGGATAGAAAAAGATCGTTTTATTCGTAACGCTTTGCCAGCCTTTTCTCGTATCTTGTTGCCAAGCGGTGTGCCTTGGGATACGGGAGCTTCTTGCGGAGCATGATGTTCAGCTCGTATCGCTCGTGTGCCAAGACGAGTCTGAGCTTTTTCTTGTCGTTTAACAGCCCCGCGTTAAGCCAGACCTCGCCCTCTGGGATCCGGTAGTTCCTTCCATTTCGTGAGGCGAGCCAGTGATCGCCAGTGTTCTTCATTCCTTTTTTGAACTTGACTACTATTGTTCTGCCGGCCACGCGCATACGCATGGTCTTTACCGTCCTCATTCTGGCACACCGTACTTCTCCACGTATTTCTTTGCGAGCTTGTTCTCAAGCCTCGACGCGTACCTATGCGCCTCAGCTGTCACCCTCTTCACGTGTCTGTCGTTCAGGCTTTTTAGGTGGTGTTGCTCGTACAAGTTTTCGAGCAATTCGTGGATAACTGGTTTCACAGCCGGTATGGGCTTCTTCATCCCCTTCGCGGAGACATAGCCCCTGACAGCTAGTGCCTGTACGACTGCCTTCTTGATTTTCAGTCGCTTGCCTTCTTGCTCTGCGTCTATGTAGTTTGAATAGCTGACCTCGTGACTGTGTTTCTGCCAGGGCGCCTTGACCTTCCTGCTACGAGTATAGACGATTTTGGGTTTCACTTTGAAACGCATCCCGGCTTCTCTCTCGACGAAGCGGATAAGCCTAGACTCTATCCTGCCCCTGGCCACGTGTAAAAATGCAGAAAAAGACTATTTATTCGTTTGTCTATTTATTTGTTTCTCAGCCTCTTCAGTGTGATTGCGAGGTTTATCTTCTGTTTGATGCTGGTGGGAAGCTTCTCGTAGAGACTCGTTTTCCTGAGCTTCTTCAAAGCCGTGACCTTTATCTTGCCGTCACGCGTAAACGGATCTTCCTTGATAGCGGCAACAACGCGTCTCTTGTTTCTCTTTAGCCATGCCTTTAGAGACCCGGGTCTCTTCACGGCCTCCTGGATCCAGTACTTGTCCCTAGACCTCCTCCTGGCCATGGCCGTCAAGCAATACAGCGATTTTCATGGATAAATACGTTTTGCAAAACAGCGATACGAAAATATTTCCCATTTTTTGAAAACATTAATGATGAGTCAAGAGTATAATGAACAAGTCTGCCTGGAAAACGTGTCCAAGATTCTCTACCATCTCTCGAGGTTTAAGTCCATGCGTGCAAGCTTTGCATATAGGCAGAGGAGACACAGCTGGCTGGCCGCAGGCGTGCCTCCGCACCTGGAGAGCGCCGTGTTGCAGGAGGCGTTGAGGCTGATCGGTGTGCCCTTCGAGGTCTCGAAGAACATGTACCGTGGCAGGAGCTACCGTAGCATCATAACAGTGCTGGACGTGCCGAGGCTCAGGAACACATTGGAGAACCTTGAAAAGAATGGGGCGCTCTACAGCGTTCTAAGAAAAGCGTACAAGGAAGCTGTACATAGACTGTTTGGTAAGGCTTAGTTTTTCCCGGCTATAATATAATATTATTTTTATGTTGGCAGAGTTTTACCCGTGGTTTCTGGCAGAAGAGAGAAAGGGAAGTTGCTAGATTTTTTCCCTAACAGGGGCGCAGAAAACATGTGGTGGTTGTATGGGGCAGTTGGTATAGCCGCAGTAATCTATGCGATACTTTCTCCCATGCAACGGAGACTCGCGATAGCGGCTGGCCTCTTCTTGCTCACGTTGCTTGTACACGTCGTCTCGACTAGCTACCTTGGGATGCTCTATGCCAGTGCGCAGAAAGACACAGCTGGGAACATCGTGTGGACAATTGAGCTTAGCGACAGGGTCAGGGACACTTTGAGCATAATGTACGTGAACATCGTGCTCCTGGTTTCTTCAATCTTCTTGATCCTGTGGAGCGCATACAGCTATGCAACGCATAACGTGTCGAAGTGGGCTAGGTGGTAAGACATGAGTGAGGGCTACAGGTATAGACCTCCGAGCAAATACTTTGTAGACATAAACAGGCCCGCATTGGCAAAGGCCACGAACGGCTGGCTCGCGCTGGCGCTGTACCTCTTTTCTCTTGAGGAGGACACGGCGATCAAGGAGGCGGCTCCGGGTCTAGCTAAGGCTGGCGAAAAACTCGCAGAGGTAACTAAGGCGCTGACAAAGACGCCTGGGGACAGCCTCTTGCAGAATCTTACCAGTTCCCCGTTTCCCGAACCCATCGCGTTTGGCGCGCCGAGCTTCTATCCACAGCCGGCACAGCAGAGACAGGAGCAAAAGAAGGGTATCATTGGGAGGATAAAGGAGGCACTGTTCGGTGAGGAGTAGTGCCAGGGCCAGGTTTTGTTCTTGCAAAGCTCGCTGGGACGCTTTTCCCAGACCCAGATCTCAGGCTTGCGTTAAGCATGACTGAGAAGCTGGCGAGAGCCAGAGAGGAGTCGAAGCCGCTTATCCTTTTTGTAGACCATAGCGGGCAGGTAAGCATAATTATTCCTTTCCGTGTTTACGGCAACTTCTTGTTTTTCGAGTTCGGCGGCGAGAAATACGTAACATATTATGATGCATCGAGGACGTATAGGCTGAAGGGCCAGCCAATTGTCCATGTCCTGGAGAATCAGCTCTACCCGGTGGAGCTCCGTGACGCCGCGGTGCTCAGTTACTTTGAGCCGCTCAAACAGATGCTGTACAAGATGCTCGAGGAACAAGCACAAAAAATAGAGAAGGAGCATCCAGAATACTTGAAGGAGATAGAGAACTACACCAGGGTACAGCAAAAACAGGGACAAGGGCAAGAAGACCCCGTCTCTCCAAGTAATCCATTATTACAGATATATGCTATACAGCAGTTGCTCAGGAGCCCAGAGCCTCTTGAGGCAATGAAGGGCGTGGAGTACGCGTTTGCGGCTCTCGGCATTGAGCCAGTGTTCCCAATAGATGTTCGCGTAATAACAAAATATGTGCCAACTAGGGAGACGCTCAAAGAGCTACTAACATACTTTGAGCGGTGGGCGTATGCACACTTCGCGGCACTCAACGGTCTACAGCAGTTCTATGGGAAGAAGCTCGACGTGAACAAGCTTTTCCAGCTACTGCTACTCATCGGATTGTTCCTGTTTGGCATATACTTCTTTGCATCGTACGTGTTGCCGGGACTGATGCATGCCGCTCCAGCGCCTCCAGCCGGGGTGAAGGTGCCATGATAGGATACGCATACTTTGCACTCCTATTGTTCTTCTTTGTCCTCGGCCTCATACATGGCTTCGAGGAGACAGAGATAGATGGGAAGAAGGCGCGTGCCTCGCCAGTGTTTCCAGCCTTGTTGCTATTTGTTCCATTTGTGTTCATGCTGGGGTTCATTGTCCCGGGGCTTGGAGGCATAGCGGCCACGGCGATGGAGCCCACAGCCACAACTATACGTATACAGCAGACGCAAAACATCACAGCTGTGGTGTTGTCGAGCAAGCCCAGCGGGGGCGAAGTCTTAAGCCCGCTCATTGGCTGGGTCTACTGGGTATATGTCCTTGCGGCGGCTCTCTTTCCAATTGGGGGATACTACGCTGGCTTCAACTTGGCATCGTGGCTCGACGAGAAGCAGACGTTCCCAATACTCATAAGATATCCGATTGTCCGCTTTGAGGGCGAAGGCAAAGACAGGAAGCTAGTCATATACAAGAGCATCGAGATCCCGATTCCAGAAGAGCAGGTCGTGGTTGTGGGCGAGCGGCCGAAGAAAAAGAAGACCATGGAGGACTACGTCGTGATTGGGGCTGAGAGGTGGGGTTAAGTGTCCGAGAAAAAAGTAACGGTAAGGGTTCCTAAGGTCTACGGCGGCGCGGGTACAGCTGTGGTCGCCCAGACGCTCTTGGCAATCATAAACGCGCAGAGCGAGAGCGAGGCCTTGTCGAAGTTTGTGAAGATGCTTTATGTCCTGCCGCCAGATCTTAGGAAGACTGCTTTAGCGGCGATGTCCAGGGTCGACGTTTCTCCGGACTTCGTGAAGGAGATAGAGCAAGCGGTAGCTAACTATGACATCAGCGAGTACGAGGCAGAAAACATTATACGTGAGGAGCGTGCAAGCATAAAGCTACGTGCGGGACTAGAGGCAGTGAGTGACTTCTTGTTCTATGTCTTGTTCATTTATGGCGGAGAAGAATTGGTCGAGAAGAGGGTGGCAAGGAAGTGAGCTTTTCGTGGGAGCGGTGGCTAAGCGACTACGAGGTCGAGTACAGTGAGGACGACGAGTATGAAGAAGAGGGCGTAGACTGGATAAGCAGGCTCGCGTCAGAGATAAAGCGTGCACACAAGAACTGGGGCTTCGTGGGCTTCTTTATCTTTGGGAAGCAGGGGTCAGGAAAGACTACGCTTGCACTGCAGATAGCGTCGAAGGCGTGGGGCTCGTGGTGGAAGGCGCTTAGCAACTTGTTCTTCGACCCCTCGGACATCGAGAACGCGATCTACACTGTCCTGGAGCTTGTCGAGAAGACGAAGAGGAGCGACGTGAGGTACATGACGCTGATCTGGGACGACGCTGGCGTGTGGGCGTCTAAATACATCGTGAGGATGAAGGGTGGAGCAAAGTACGCCATGGCTGTCCAGAGCCTGGTCGAGATTGTGCGTCGAACCTCTGCCAGCTTCTTTGTCACTGCTACGGGGCCGAACAGGACGCTTACGCCGTTCAGAGACCAGGACGAGTGGTACTATATACGTGTGCGCGGCCCGTTCAGTGAGCATGGTAGAAAGTATTCCCGCGCGACAATATACAAGCTCGCCGTCACCCCGCTCGGGAAAGCGTACGTCGTGAGGAAGGGTAGCAACCTCAGCTTCCCGTTGAAGATGCCTGACAAGATACGCCAGCGCCACACCGAGCTAAACCTATCGTATGTTAGGAGGGCACCGCTGAACTTTTCAGAGTTTATCAGGGAAGAGAAGCTTAAGAGGCGCGACGAGGACGATTTAGGGGAAGAATTTGACGGAAGAGAGAAAGGGGAGGATTTTTCAGACTAATACTGAAAAAGCCATGAGTCTAACTGTAAAACTGCAAAAGAGGCTGAACAAGAAGAGACGTGGCAACATACAATTGATCCAGGCCGCAATCGCAATAATGATACTCATCGGAATAGGGGCAACCGTGTTCGCCCTCGTGATGGGTATCGGCTCACAGATAACACAGAACACTCCCGCGCCTGCCCAGGGCACATTGTTCTACAACTTGACATCGGTGTTTAACAAGGCAGTTGGCCAGGGCGTAAACCTCCTGCCCGCAGTGTTCCTGGTAGCCTTCGGCGTGATAGTGTTGGGCGCCATTCTCTATATCTGGGGCTGGTTCGGTGGGGGCCACATCGGTCTAGGCAGGTATGTCACCATCGGCTCTATCCGTGCCTTTGTCATAACGGTTTACGGGGAAACTATACAGCTACTTGTCACAGTGAAACAGCTAGTCACACAGCTAGTTACAACGCTCTTCTGGTTTGTGCCATCAGTGCACGCGTTGCCTCTGTAGCATACACGTGTCTCGTACCCCTGGCAAAATACTCGAAAAAATAAGTCTTTTTTTCTGTTGTTTTTTGCCGGGTGGGAAAATATGAGAGTAGAAAGTGTTGTTTGGGTAAAGAACGGGAGAGGTGGTGAGACGTGAGCCCGTTCAGGTTCCTGTTATTGATCGTGATCAC
>Ga0315272_10000147_pt1 | contig 32236 bp, 26 predicted proteins | sample C3_middle_MG_FD_203918 | JGI IMG/M metagenome (GOLD analysis project Ga0315272, IMG submission 203918) | Sediment microbial communities from Yellowstone Lake, YNP, Wyoming, USA - C3_middle | ecosystem: Environmental > Aquatic > Freshwater > Lake > Sediment | place: USA: Wyoming | collected...
ACAGTTCTTCAATTTCAGCAATACCACCGTATCTTGCAACGAGTCTCGACTCAGTTGTAATGTTGGAAGCAGTACCTCCGACGTGGAATGTACGAAGTGTCAGCTGGGTACCGGGCTCACCGATACTCTGTGCGGCGATAACACCTACAGCCTCACCTTTCTGAACCATCCTTCCGTTGGCAAGGTTACGTCCGTAGCATTTTGCACATACTCCTTTTTTGGATTCGCATGTAAGCACAGAACGTATTTCAACCTGCTCAATCGGTGAATCTTCTATCTTCTTGGCCAGATCTTCAGTAAGCTCCTGACCTGATTCAACGATAAGCTCACCGGTGAGAGGATTATAAATATTATGAACGGTCGTACGACCAAGCACTCTCTCGTATAATGATTCAACCACTTCTTCGTTTTTCTTAATTGCTGTTGCAACCAGTCCGCGAAGTGTGCCGCAGTCTTCCTCATTAATGATAACATCCTGGGAAACGTCGACAAGACGTCGTGTAAGATAACCGGCGTCAGCTGTTTTAAGAGCTGTATCGGCAAGACCTTTACGGGCACCGTGCGTTGAGATGAAGTACTCAAGAACCGAAAGACCTTCTTTAAAGTTAGAAAGGATCGGGTTCTCAATAATCTCTGAACCGGTAGCCCCTGATTTCTGAGGTTTAGCCATAAGGCCCCTCATACCTGAGAGCTGACGGATCTGCTCTTTTGATCCCCTTGCACCAGAGTCAAGCATCATATACACTGAGTTGAATCCCTGCTTGTCGGTCGACAGCTGTTTCATCAATGTCTGTGTCAGCCTTGCGTTAACATGTGTCCAGATGTCAATTATCTGATTGTAACGTTCGTTGTTGGTAATGAATCCCATGCTGTAGTTATTCAGTACCTCTTCAACCTGCTCATAACCTTCGTTGACAAATTTTGTCTTCTCTTCTGGTATGATAACATCATCGAGGTTAAAAGACAGACCTCCCTTGAATGCAGAATAGAATCCAAGATTCTTGATATCATCAAGGAAATTTGCAGTTTTTGCTGTACCGGCAAGTTTCAGAACGCGTCCGATAATATCCCTAAGAGATTTCTTTGTAAGAATCTCATTTATGTATCCAACTTCTGTAGGCACATACTGGTTAAAAATAACCCTTCCAACAGTTGTTTCAATAAGATGGTTAATAAGTTCACCATCTTTTCTGTCGAAAGCTTTTACTTTTATATGAGCATGAAGGTCAACAACACCCTCATTGTATGCTATGTTAACTTCCTGCGGAGAATAGAAGATAAGTCCCTCTCCCCTTACCTTATCGGTTTCAGTGCTCTTACGGCCTTTGGTAATATAATACAGACCAAGAACCATGTCCTGTGAAGGAACAGTGATAGGTGCACCGTTTGCAGGGTTGAGAATATTATGTGATGCAAGCATCAGCATCTGTGCTTCAAGTACTGCTCCATTGCCGAGTGGAAGGTGAACAGCCATCTGGTCACCGTCGAAGTCAGCGTTGAAAGCTGTACAAACAAGCGGATGAAGCTGAATAGCTTTTCCTTCTATAAGTTTCGGCTGGAATGCCTGAATACCAAGCCGGTGCAATGTAGGAGCACGGTTAAGGAGAACAGGGTGACCTTTAAGAACGTTTTCAAGGATATCCCATACAACAGGATCTTTCCTGTCAACAATTTTCTTAGCTGATTTAACAGTTTTTACAATACCGCGTTCAATCAGTTTACGGATAATGAATGGCTTATATAATTCAGCAGCCATGTCTTTCGGCAATCCGCATTCGTGCAATCCCAGTTCCGGGCCAACGACGATTACTGAACGTGCTGAATAGTCAACCCTCTTACCAAGAAGGTTCTGACGGAACCTACCCTGTTTTCCTTTCAGACTGTCGCTGAGTGATTTAAGAGGACGGTTAGCATCTGTTTTCACAGCATTTGCTTTCCTTGAATTATCAAAGAGAGAATCTACAGCTTCCTGAAGCATACGTTTCTCATTACGGAGAATAACTTCAGGTGCTTTGATCTCGATAAGTCTTTTCAGACGGTTGTTTCTGATAATAACTCTTCTGTAAAGGTCATTCAGGTCACTTGTTGCAAATCTTCCGCCATCAAGTGGAACCAGAGGTCTCAGTTCAGGAGGAATAACCGGAACGACTTTAATAATCATCCATTCAGGTTTATTAACCGCTTTTGAATCCCTGAAAGCTTCAACTACCTGAAGTCTTTTAAGAGCTTCATTTTTACGCTGCTGTGATGTTTCTGTATTTGCCCTGTGGCGGAGTGAATAAGACATCTCGTCAAGGTCAATACGGCTGAGAAGCTTATAAAGTGCCTCGGCGCCCATGTCAGCAACAAACTTATCAGGGTGATTATCTTCAAGATACTGGTTTTCTTTTGGAAGTGACTCAGTGATCTCAAGATATTCTTCTTCTGTAAGAAAATCAAGGTATTTGACGCCGTCAACGGCTTTAATACCCGGATTTATAACAACGTATCTTTCGTAATAAATAATAGAATCGAGTTTCTTGGTAGGAAGACCGAGAAGGTATCCTATTTTGTTTGGCAATGAACGGAAATACCAGATATGAGCAACAGGGACTACCAGTGAGATATGTCCCATCCTTTCACGACGCACTTTCTTTTCTGTTACCTCAACACCGCAACGGTCGCAAACGATGCCTTTATACCGGATTCTTTTGTATTTTCCGCAATGGCACTCGTAATCTTTTACCGGACCAAAAATCCTTTCGCAGAATAATCCATCGCGTTCAGGTTTATATGTACGGTAATTTATTGTTTCAGGCTTCAGTACTTCACCACTTGAACGATCAAGTATTTCTTCAGGTGAAGCCAGACCTATTGAGATTTTTGAGTAACTGGTTTTTGTTTTGTTATCTCTTCTGAATGACATATGCTGAATATTTTTTATTCTAAAACTAAAAATTCAAAACCTGGCGTAATACCTGACTTAGTCAAGTATTACGCTCAGTCCGAGACCTCTCAGTTCATGAAGGAGAACATTAAGTGATTCAGGAATACCAGGCAGAGGCATTGGCTCGCCTTTAACTATAGCTTCATATGCTTTGGCACGGCCAACAACATCATCAGACTTAATTGTAAGTATTTCCTGGAGGATGTGTGCAGCTCCGAATGCTTCGAGAGCCCAAACTTCCATTTCACCAAAACGCTGACCTCCGAACTGAGCTTTACCACCAAGAGGCTGTTGTGTAATAAGAGAGTATGGTCCGATTGAACGGGCATGCATCTTATCATCAACCATGTGGCCCAGTTTAAGCATGTATATAACGCCTACGGTAGCAGGCTGGTCGAATCTTTCACCGGTTCCGCCATCGTACAGATAAGTCTTCCCGTATTTTGGCAGATTAGCCATCTCGGTATACTCTGTGATCTGACTTAATGCGGCACCATCAAAAATAGGTGTTGCGAAGGTGAGTCCGAGTTTTTGTCCGGCCCATCCCAGAACAGTCTCATAGATCTGTCCAAGGTTCATCCTAGAAGGTACACCAAGCGGGTTAAGAACTATGTCAACCGGTGTGCCATCCTCAAGGAAAGGCATGTCTTCAGCACGTACTATCCTGGCAACGATACCTTTGTTACCGTGACGACCCGCCATTTTATCTCCGACTTTAACCTTACGTTTCTTGGCGATATAAACTTTTGCCAGACGAACGATACCTGCTGGCAGCTCATCACCGATCGTAATATTATATTTCTTGCGTTTATAAACGCCATCTATCTCCTTATACTTGATAATGTAGTTATGGAGAAGTTGTTTGATCTGGTCATTTTTCTTCTTGTCGGTAGTCCACTTGTTTGGATTTGCATTCAGAAAATCAACTTCCTGGAGCTGTTTCAGAGTGAATTTACTTCCCTTGGGAATGACATCCACGTTGAGATAATCTTTAACTCCCTGTGATGTTTTCCCGTTAACAAGAATGAAAAGTTTGTCAACCAGACGGGATTTGAGCTCATCGGCGCTTCTGTTGAATTCAGTCTCAATTTTATCGAGAAGAGGTTTCTCAACAGCTTTAGCTTTTCTGTCTTTAATAGCTCTGGTGAAGAGTTTCTTGTCGATTACAACTCCATCGAGTGACGGACCTGCCTTCAGTGAAGCATCTTTCACGTCACCGGCTTTATCGCCGAAGATTGCGCGAAGGAGTTTCTCTTCAGGAGAAGGATCAGATTCACCTTTAGGTGTAATCTTACCGATAAGAATGTCACCCGGTCTGATATGCGCACCAATCCTGATAAGTCCATTCTCATCGAGGTTCTTGGTTGCTTCCTCGCTTACGTTCGGAATATCAGATGTCAGCTCTTCAAGACCGCGTTTGGTATCGCGAACCTCGAGCTGATATTCATCAATATGAACAGAGGTGAAGTAGTCTTCCTGGACAACTTTCTCATTTATAACAATAGCATCCTCAAAGTTGTAACCTTTCCAAGGCATGAAGGCAACGCGTAGGTTTCTTCCGAGGGCCAGTTCACCGTGTTTGGTACCATAACCTTCAGTTAGTACCTGTCCTTTGGTAACTTTCTCGCCTTTTCTGACAACAGGAATAAGGTTGATGCAGGTATTCTGGTTTGTCTTCCTGTATTTAGGAAGAGTATAACGCTTGATATCGTCATCAAAGCTTACGAATTTTTCCTCGTCAGTACGTGTATATCTTACAACAATTTCATTTGAATCTACAAATTCCACAACTCCGTCGCCTTCTGCAGCGAAAAGTATACGGCTGTCGCTGATGACCTGAGCCTCAAGTCCTGTTCCCACAATAGGAGCTTCAGGATTAATAAGAGGAACGGCCTGGCGCATCATGTTTGATCCCATGAGTGCCCTGTTGGCGTCGTCGTGCTCAAGGAACGGAATGAGGGAAGCAGCGATGGAAGCGATCTGGTTTGGAGCAACGTCCATAAGGTCAACCTTACCGACTTCTTCAAAAGGATAATCAGCTTCATATCTGCATTTTGCACGTGCATTTTCAAAATGTCCGTCTTTGAGAAGCGGGGCATTTGCCTGTGCGATCATTTTTTCCTCTTCTTCTTCAGCGCTGAGCCAGACGATACCGTCTTCACCGAAATCCACCTGAGCATCCTTAACTTTCATATAAGGAGTTTCGATAAATCCCAGGGAATTGATTTTAGCGAATACGCAGAGAGAAGAAATAAGACCGATGTTTGGTCCTTCAGGAGTTTCAATCGGGCAGAGACGTCCGTAGTGTGTATAGTGAACGTCACGTACTTCAAAACCTGCTCTTTCGCGTGAGAGACCACCTGGTCCGAGAGCTGACAAACGACGTTTGTGTGTCATTTCAGCAAGCGGGTTGGTTTGGTCCATGAACTGCGACAGCTGGTTTGTCCCGAAGAATGAGTTAATAACAGATGAAAGAGTTTTAGAATTGATAAGGTCGACAGGAGTAAACACCTCGTTATCCCTAACGTTCATTCTTTCACGGATTGTACGGGCCATACGGGCCAGTCCTACGCCAAACTGAGCGAATAACTGTTCCCCTACTGTACGTACCCTTCTGTTACTCAGGTGGTCGATATCGTCGATATCGGTTTTTGAGTTGATAAGTTCAATCAGGTAACCGATAATTTTGATAATATCTTCACGGGTAAGAATCTTAACATTCATTTCGGTGTTAAGACCCAGTTTCTTATTGATCCTGTAACGGCCTACTTCTCCGAGGTCATAACGTTTATCGGAAAAGAAGAGTTTATCAATAACGTCGCGGGCAGTAGCCTCATCGGGTGGTTCAGCGTTACGCAGCTGACGGTAGATATAGATAACAGCCTCTTTTTCAGAGTTACAAGGGTCTTTCTGAAGTGTATTGTATATTATTGCATAATCAGACAGGGTTGTATCATCTTTGTGCAGAAGGATAGCTTTTGCACCTGAATCTACTATCATATCGACATGTTCTGATTCTATTACAGTTTCCCTGTCGAGGATTACTTCATTTCTTTCAATTGAAACAACTTCACCGGTATCCTCGTCCACAAAATCTTCGACCCATGTCTTGAGTACCCTGGCAGCCAGTTTACGTCCGACGAGTTTTTTGATATTTGTTTTAGATACTTTATGTTCTTCGGCAAGGTTAAAAATCTCGAGAATCTCCTTATCGCTTTCGAAACCGATAGCGCGGAGAAGTGTTGTTACCGGCAGTTTTTTCTTCCTGTCGATATATGCATACATCACATTATTGATATCTGTAGCAAATTCAATCCAGGAACCTTTGAAAGGGATTATCCTGGCTGAATAGAGTTTTGTTCCGTTAGCATGAACACTCTGGCCGAAGAAGACCCCGGGTGATCTGTGGAGCTGGGATACAACAACTCTTTCTGCGCCGTTAATGACGAATGTAGCACGGTCTGTCATATAAGGCACTGTTCCAAGATATACATCCTGGATAACTGTATCGAAATCCTCATGTTCGGGATCAGTACAGTAAAGTTTTAGTTTTGCTTTAAGCGGAACACTGAATGTAAGTCCGCGTTCGATACATTCTTCTATAGTATAACGTGGCGGGTCAATATAATAATCCAGAAATTCAAGTACGAAATTGTTCCTTGTATCAGTAATCGGGAAATTTTCCGTAAAGACTTTAAATAGTCCCTCTCTTTTCCTGTTTTCGGGAGTAGTTCCTAGCTGAAAAAACTCACCGAATGATTTCAACTGAATATCCAGAAAATCAGGATAATCAAGTTGGTTTTTTCTGGACGCGAAACTTATTCTTTCGGTATTTTTTGAGGACATTTATTAAAAGATTAAGTGAACTTATAATTTAAAGAACAAAAAGGCTTAGTCCCGAAAATTCGGGACTAAACCTATAACCTATCAAACAGGTATAACTTATTTAAGTTCAACTTCAGCTCCTGCTTCTACTAATTGACTTTTAATTGCTTCAGCTTCATCTTTGGAAACACCTTCTTTAACTGGAGACGGAGCAGCATCAACTACTGCTTTAGCCTCTTTTAGTCCAAGACCAGTGATATCCTTAACTAATTTTACAATCTGTAATTTCTGACCGCCTGCGTTTTTGAGAATAACATCGAAGGATGATTTTTCTTCAACAACAGCGGCTTCGCTGGCTGCTGGACCAGCAGCTACAACTGCAGCTGCAGCTGGTTCGATGCCATACTCATCTTTAAGTATTTTAGCAAGTTCGTTTACCTCTTTTACAGATAAGTTAACCAGTTCTTCTGCAAATTTCTTAAGATCTGCCATTTTCTATTGATTTTAATTTGATTATACTTTATTTCTCTTCTCTTTTTGACAGTGTTTCAAGAACACCATGAATTTTTGTTCCACCTGACTGGAGTGCACCGATTACGTTTTTAGCTGGTGATTGTAACAGCATTATTACATCGCCGATCAGTTCATATTTAGTTTTAACGGAGACAAGAGCGTCAAGCTGGTTTTCTCCAACATAAATTGATTCCTGAACGTATGCACCTTTTAATACAGGTTTATCATGTTTCTTACGGAATTCCTTGATAAGTTTTGCAGGACCATTTCCGGTTTGTGTGAACATGATGGACGTAGTACCTTTCAGAACCGGATATAGTTCATCAAAGTTTACATTAGTCTGCTCGAGTGCTCTTTTGAGGAGAGTGTTTTTAACAACAACGAGTTTAATATCGTTATCGAAACACTTTCTTCTGAGGTCACTTGTATCAGCGGCATTAAGCTGAGCAGTATCAGTCAGATAAAAGTGGCTGTACTCTTTTAGTTTCTCAGCAAGGCTGTCTATGATAGCATTTTTTTCTTCCCGTCTCATTATTTCTTCAAGTTTTAACTTAACTAAAATTAATCATCAAGCCCTTTCGGATCGACTTTAACGCCCGGACTCATAGTGCTGGAAATGAATACGCTACGAATGTAGGTTCCTTTAGCAGCAGCTGGTTTAAGTTTGTTTACCATTGAGATAAACTCTTTTGCGTTGTCAACGATCTTATTTGGTTCGAATGAGACTTTTCCGATTGAGGCATGAATGATTCCGCTTTTATCAACTTTGAAATCTATCTTACCCTGCTTCACTTCTTTAACAGCCTTACCAATTTCCATAGTAACAGTACCACTCTTTGGGTTCGGCATCAATCCGCGGGGACCGAGGATTCTACCTAACTGACCGACCTTTCCCATTACTGATGGCATGGTTATTATAACATCCATATCTGTCCAACCACCTTTGATCTTTTCAACGAAGTCGTCAAGACCAACAAAATCAGCACCGGCTTCTTTTGCTTCGGCTTCCTTATCGGGGGTACAGAGAACGAGTACACGTGTCTCTCTACCGGTTCCGTGAGGCAGCGAAACAACGCCACGTACCATCTGATTGGATTTCCTTGGATCTATACCTAACCTTACATCTAAATCGACTGAAGCATCAAATTTGGTCTTAGTCATTTCCTTAACCAAAGAAGAAGCTTCTTTCAATGTATAAAGTTTGTCCTTGTCTAATTTTTCAAGAGCAAACTTCTGGTTCTTGGTAAGTTTAGTCATTTTTTCTCCTAATTAATTATTTTACGGGGAATTCTCCTTTAACGGTGATTCCCATACTTCTGGCTGTACCAGCTACCATTCTCATAGCGGATTCTACTGTAAAACAGTTTAAGTCCTCCATCTTATCTGCAGCAATTGTTTTGACCTGGTCCCAGGATATTGAAGCTATTTTTTCGCGGTTAGGTTCCTGAGAACCCTTCTTTGCTTTCGAAACTTCAAGAAGCTGTACGGCAACCGGTGGAGTCTTTGTGACAAATTCAAATGATTTGTCAGCAAATACTGTTATAACTACCGGGATTACTTTTCCAGCTTTGTCCTGTGTCCTCGCATTAAATTGCTTACAGAAATCCATAATATTCACACCTTTCGAACCTAAAGCAGGTCCTACTGGTGGTGATGGATTGGCCGCTCCGCCACGAATCTGTAACTTGATCAGTCCAGCAACTTCTTTTGCCATAATTTAAAATTTGCTTGTTTATTGCGAGAGCTTGATAGTTATTCAGGAAGCATTATGAATATTACAACTATCAATATCTTCAGTTAATTTTCTTTTTCCACCTGCATAAAACTCAACTCAAGAGGGGTTTTTCTGCCAAATATCTTAACCATTACCTTGAGTTTTTTCTTCTCATCATTTACCTCTTCAATTATTCCGGTGAAACTGTTGAATGGTCCGTCGATCACTTTAACAGATTCTCCCACGAAGAATGGAACATTGAGTTCCTCATCGCTGGCATTCAGTTCATCAACCTTACCCAGTATTCTGTTAATTTCAGGTTTTCTGAGAGGCACAGGTTCACCATCCTGAGAACCCAGAAATCCAATAACATTAGGCACATTCCTCAATAAATGAGGTATTTCTCCGGTAAGAACAGCTTCAACAAGAACGTAGCCGGGAAAAAATGTTCTTTCCTTGCTAATCTTTTTCCCTGACCTTATCTGATAAACTTTTTCAGTAGGTATGAGAACCTGTGAGACATACTCCTCAAGTTTAAGACGTGCTACTTCGCTGTCGATATATTCTTTGACCTTTTTTTCTTTGCCACCGATAGCGCGCAGTACGTACCACTTTTTAACATTCTCACCCATTGGAACCTTCTCCTGTTTAGTATAACAAACTGTAAATGAACTGCATGGATTTGCTAAATACAAAATCCATTCCAGCTACTAAAATGGCAAATATCAGTGTAGTTACCATAACTAAAACAGCGCTGTTCTGAAGTTCGCTCCAAGTTGGCCAGGTTACTTTGTGAACTAGTTCTGTAAATGATTCCTGAAAATATCCTTTTATATTCATAGTAATAATTTTATTGCACGGGAGGAGAGACTCGAACTCCCGACACCTGGTTTTGGAGACCAGTGCTCTACCAACTGAGCTACACCCGTATTATATGTATGGGCACAAAATTATGTGCCCTTACATATATATATCCAAAACCTTGTTATTCGAGTATCTGTGTTACCTGACCTGCTCCTACTGTTCTGCCACCTTCACGGATAGCGAAACGGAGACCTACATTGATAGCAACCGGGTAGATAAGATCAACAGTAATTGTAACGTTGTCACCTGGCATAACCATCTCTGTTCCTTCAGGAAGAGTAATCTCACCTGTGATATCAAGAGTCCTTACATAGAACTGAGGACGGTATTTATTATGGAATGGAGTGTGGCGTCCGCCTTCTTCTTTCTTAAGAACATAAACCTCAGCTTTGATCTTTGTATGAGGAGTGATGGAACCTGGTTTAGCAAGAACCATACCTCTTTTAATCTCTTTCTTATCAACACCGCGGAGAAGCAGACCTACGTTGTCACCAGCTTCACCTCTGTCGAGGATCTTACGGAACATTTCAACTCCGGTACAAACTGATTTACGTTTTGTTGCTCCCAGTCCGATAAGTTCAAGTTCGTCACCTGTAAGGACAACACCTGTCTCGATACGGCCTGTTGCTACAGTACCACGACCTGTGATTGAGAAGACGTCTTCAACCGGCATAAGGAAAGGTTTTTCATTTTCCCTTGGAGGTATTGGAATGTAAGCATCAACTGCATCCATCAGTTCCATAACCTTATCTTCCCATTTAGCTTCACCGTGCATTGCACCGAGAGCTGATCCGCGGATAACAGGAGCATTGTCGCCATCAAACTTATAAAAGTTAAGCAAGTCGCGTACTTCCATTTCAACGAGATCGAGAAGTTCCAGATCGTCAACCATATCAACCTTGTTCATGAATACAAGCACAGTAGGAACGTTAACCTGGTGTGCAAGAAGGATATGTTCACGTGTCTGAGGCATCGGGCCGTCATCAGCAGCAACAACGAGAATAGCACCGTCCATCTGGGCAGCACCGGTAACCATATTCTTGATATAGTCAGCGTGGCCAGGACAGTCAACGTGTGCGTAGTGACGTTTTGATGTCTGATATTCAACGTGAGCAGTGTTTATGGTAATACCTCTTTCCTTTTCTTCAGGGGCATTATCAATTGAGTCAAAATCTCTGACTTCAGAGAGACCCTTTTTGGCAAGGACCATAGTGATCGCTGCCGTCAAGGTGGTCTTACCATGGTCAACGTGACCAATTGTACCAATATTTACGTGCGGTTTCGACCTGTCAAATTTTTCTTTTGCCATAACTCCAAGCGTATTAAATTAAGTTTATTCTATAGTCAATTATTCATCAAATTTCCTGTTGAGCCGGAGGGGGGAATTGAACCCCCGACCCCTTCCTTACCAAGGAAGTGCTCTACCCCTGAGCTACTCTGGCCTCAAAAAGTGAGCGGGAGACGGAACTCGAATCCGCGACCCTTAGCTTGGAAGGCTAATGCTCTACCAACTGAGCTACTCCCGCCTGATATTGCCAAAAGAGACCCGTAAACTCTTAACTTCCAATTTTCCAAGTTTACGGTCAGATCTGTTTGATGTGGGGAGAGCAGGATTCGAACCTACGAAGGCATTTGCCAGCAGATTTACAGTCTGCCCCAGTTGGCCGCTTTGGTATCTCCCCAATTAAACAGAGTCTTACTCCTAAGACACACATTTACAAAATCTTTCAAGAGCCGATGAAGGGATTCGAACCCCCGACCTGCAGATTACAAATCAGCTGCTCTGACCAACTGAGCTACATCGGCAATTTAAAGAACTCCCCGCTGGTGCATAATCCACCCTTAAAAAACGGTTTGCAAATGTATGAATTTAAATTTTATTATTCAAAATAAATCTTCATATTTTTCTGAACAGAAATATCAGATACCTCTCTTCTTTTGTTTGTGCTTGGTAATCTGCACCTTAAGAGCATCAATAGACTCATCCGTTGCCTCCTCAAAGGTCTTACTTTGCTTTCTTGCGAATAAAGGTCCACCCGGCAACTCCAGCTTAATTTCGGTAATTTTGTTCTCACGCTCCTGGTCCTTGTCTAGTCTGAGATATACCTCAGCATTTACAATGTCTTCACCAAACTGGGTAAGCTTATCAAGCTTCTGATGAACAAAGTCGATTAGCTTTTTGTCGGCATCAAACCGCACTGAATGAATCTGAACGTTCATAGTAGTTCCTCCTGATTATATAATTAATATTTAAGCTCTCGGATGAGCTTGTTTATATACTTTACGTAGTTTCTCAAAGGTATTGTGTGTGTAAACCTGAGTTGCAGACAGATTAGCATGCCCCAGCAACTCCTTTATCGAATTAAGATCAGCACCCCTGTTAAGCATATGCGTAGCAAATGTATGACGAAGAATATGAGGACTCTTTTTTTCAATAGTGGTTACCATGGACAGATAGTTGTTGACTATGTTATAAACATATTTATCGTATAACTTGTTTCCCTTATCAGTAATAAAAAACCAACCATTATTAACGGTAACCGTACTCTCATTCCTGATCCTGATATAATCCTCAAGATGAGGAATAATCGGCCTAACCAGCGGAATAATTCTCTGCTTGTTTCTTTTTCCCGTAACTTTCAAAGAACCTTCTGCCAGATCAATATCATTATCTCTCAATGAAATTAATTCGGCCCTCCTCATCCCGGTCAGATACAACATCTCAATAATAGTCCTGTTCCTTATTCCTGCAAAATCCTCACCGAAACTGAAATTATCAAGCAGCTTAGCCATCGCCTCCTCATCAACAAAGACAGGAAGAGTCTTTTTTCTCTTGGGCAGAACTACCTTCTCAAGAGGATCATTCTTTATAACCCCTTCCTTCCTGAGATAACGGAAGTAAACCCTGAGACAGGAAATCTTCCTGTGTACACTTATGGTTGAATATTTATTTTCAAGCATGCTTACAATCCATGCCCTGATATCATGAGAGGTAACCCCGGAAGGATCATCAGGAAGACCCATAGCTGACAGATACCGGGAAAACTGATCCAGATCATTTAAATACGACCTGACAGTATGCAGCGAATACCGTTTCTCGATTTGCAGATATTGTAAGAACGATTCCTTATAATTCATGAAGGAACCAGTTTATCTGTTTTAATAAAAAAGAGATGCCCCCGGCGAACTATTCTTCGCTTTCCTGCATCTTCTGTACGTACATTGCCTTCTTGATCTCTTCTCTCCGGCGTACTGAAGGCTTAACGAAAGCCTGACGTGAACGTAATTCACGGATTACTCCAGTCTTCTCAAACTTCCTTTTGAACTTCTTAAGAGCTCTTTCGATATTCTCGCCTTCTTTTAATGGTACAATGATCATAATTGAAATTTCAGTTTTTAAACGAGGCGCAAAGTTAGAAATAGAAAAAGTCTTTTCAAAACATTTACAGAAATAATTTATCCTGATGGTTTAATTTGTGGCAGCTGATGTATAATATACCCTATCATGTTTCAAATCATTTCCCACTAAAGTTACGAGTTTTTTCAGTGAATAAAAACATATAATGGAATATTTGCTCATCAATCATTGAATATATTCCCCCTTTGAAAAGTAAATTCGACCACATCAAAGGGCGAAAGGTTAACCGTCTCACTTCAATTAGCCCCGGTCAATCAGTCAAATCTCAGATACGGGGCAACCTTCTGAGCCTTTTCTCCTGTAATCAGTTTATTATCTATAAGTTCATTGATATTATCAATCCTTCCATTCAATTCCCTGTATTTAAGAATTGCGGATATTTCGTACTTCTCAAGATAACGGACACGCGAAAGCTCTTTATAATCTGCTGTGTTTATTAGGATTCTTTTAATTGCCTCCGGATTTACAAAAACCCTGCCTGTTATCAGTTCGTATGTCTCAGGATATAACCCATATACTTCCTTTAACTGTGAGGTTGAAGCGAATCCCCCAAGATAGCGCCTGTATTTAAGTATTCTTGCAGATAATACCGGACCAATTCCGGGAAGTCTTACAAGTTCCGAAGAATCACAGGTATTAATATCAGTAAGCGCTTTCTGACCCGGGGACTTCTGTTTTCCGAATTTTACAGGCTTAGCATTAACTGCTTCCTGTGATCCGTTGCTGCCTGGTGAAGACCCTGATCTTTTCATTGAATCGCCGGAATGGTTTCTATGGTATGTTGTATAAACCACCTTAGCCGGTGAACAGTCAGAGGCATGGTCAGTATTATCGTTGCCTGGCTGAACCACACCCGTAATATCCCTGATCTGAATAGTACTGGAAGGAATAATATATCTCAGACCGATTATAAGTACCAGTATTATTAAAAGCACAAATGTGGCCCGCCTTTCCCTACGGGAATAGCCAAACCAGTTTTTAAATGGTTTTGCACTAAAATTCATTCTGACTTAACGCAATGAGACATATGCAATTTATGCAATTCTCTGCAAATACCAGCCATATAAGAACTGATTTTAATTTGTCCTACAGAAAAAGAAACTTCCTGTGATTGACAATTTTGAAGACGGCCTAAATCCGCAATCCGAAATCCTGCATCAGAACGGATATCCTATACCAAGTACGATAGTGAAGTCTTTGCGTTTATATGGACCATTAAGGAATATCCATTTAGGACCGGAAGGTTTCGCAAAAGGATCACTCAACTTGCCCATTCCCTGAAGAGGATCACGGAGTTTCATTCCGATATCTACCCTGGCAATTACAAATTTAAGATCAAACCTGAACCCGGTTCCTGTCCCTACAGCAATATCTTTATAGAAATCTTTAATTGTAAACTGAGATCCCGGACGGGCAGGGTCATAATTATAACTCCAGATATTACCTGCATCAACAAAAACAGCGCCTTCAAGGATCCAGAACAGCTTGAACCTGTATTCCGCATTTATCTCAAGCTTGATATCCCCGGTCTCATTCAGGAATTTTGAGGTATCTGCATAGGAGCCAGGGCCAAGTGACCTGACCTGCCAGGCTCTTATATCGTTTGCACCCCCGCCAAAATACTGTTTCTCAAATGGGACTGAGCTCGAATTTCCGTAGGGAATTCCGATACCGACAAAGCCACGGTATACAATAGAGCTCAGTTCATTAAACTTATAATTATATCGGAAATCAATATCTGCCTTAACATACTGGGCAAAAGGCTGTCCTAAAAGAAAATAACTGTTGGGAACTTTATTTAAAGGGTTATAATTAGTACTATCTGGTTTTTTGCTCAATCCGGTGATCTTATATAATCCGGAAAGAAAATTTCCGGAAGTCTCTGTATTAAACCTTATAAACCAATAATCCCTTGAATTTTTAATTTTCTGATTATTATAAATATATGAATAATTACCTCCCAGAATCAACACATCTTTATAAGAACCTGACAGGTAGGATGATCTTTCTATGGTCTTAAGATAAATAGGATCAATAAAAGGAAGTCTGACTATATTGAACTGCAGTGGAGTTAAAATATGTTCCTGATAATTATTGGTCCTCCAGTTGTATCCGTATGAAACTATAGCTACTGTCTTATTATATACGGGAAGATTCTGGAAGTTATAAGAGGCAAGTAAAGTTGTTGAAGGATTGAATTTCTTTACGAAGCTTTCCATCCTCACAAAGGGGATCATAAACTTAGGAAACCTGAGACTGGTCTCGGCACCATATTCTTCAGTGCTTGAAATCTTTGAAGTTGAACTGCTGTTGTTTGACTGTGTATACGCTGAATAAGCTCCTTTCAGCTTGGTGCTGAACAATTCGGCACCGTGAAACAGGTTTTTATGCTGGTATATAAGGTTAAGCGCTCCTCCCAGGTTCCCTCCTGAGTTTGTTCCTTCCAGTTCTATCTTATACGACTGCTGGCTTAAGAGGGTAAGTTGGATATTACAGTCAAGCTTAAGTTCCATTCCATCAAGATTCTGGTTCTCCTTTGCATCATTAAAGTTTATAGTAACCAATCTGTAAATCTTGAGGTTGAGCAGATGTGACTGGGTCTCTTCTGTGTTGGTTACACTATATACTGAGCCTGCATTAAGATAAAGGGACTGTAAAATAAGGTCATACTTGACATCATGCTTTTTCTTGGAGGTAACAAAATAGTATCCGTTATATAGTGTTGTATCAAGGCTTTTCAGGTAGTCCTCCCCCCCTTCAAGAGCTTCTTTAGGAACAAAATCAGGGTAGATGTAAACATTTTTTACTGTGTAAACAGGAAATGACCCTGTAATAATTCTGTTGTTTGCATCCAGCCGAGTGAAGCTCCTTACATCATACTTGATATCCACCTGTCTGTTGCCGATGGTGCTGTCAACTTCAAATGAAATATAATCGTTTGAAAATCCATAAAACCCATGATCCCTGATAAAACGCTCAAACCTTGTCCTTTCTGCCTGAAGCACATCAACATCATATGGTTTCCCTCTCGAGATAACACAATTCACTGAGTCGAAATAACAAAGCTTCTGAATATTTGTATCAGCTATTGAATAGGTAAGATTCCGAATTGTATATGGCCTGATAAGCTTCACATCATAAAAGACATCGGACTTTTGGCTCCTGGTTTGAACACTGTCGGTTACAACACCATCAAAATACCCTTTTGAACTCACATATGATTTAATCTGTTCACGGGTCTTCGTAGTGGCAGAAGAATCATAAATAACAGGTTCCTCTCCAATGTTTCGCAACCAGCTGTGAGGCCAGCGGGTCTTCTTTATATTTGAAAGATTGTAAAGTCCGAGATGGAATCTTGTGCCAAATATCCGCTTGTTGGGCGTCTGTTTGATATATGGAACCAGGTCGGTGTTTTTAATAGCCTCCTTATTTACTTTAATATGATTCTCATTCAGGAGACTTTCACCCTGCGGCACATACTTAGTTGGATTGCATGATGTTACAAATAAAAAAAACAAGATTATAAAAATATTATATCCTGTTTTGTACCTTTTTATATATGGAAAGGATTTCTTCAAAATATGCTTTAAAACTTAAATTCAAATATATTAATAATAATCTGAACTTAAAGCTTATTGTCAGCTGTCCCGGGAGATGATTTGGATTTCATTGTTTTCGCTGGTGTTGCTTTGAGATATATTTTTGTTTAATTTGCAGTAGTGCACTTGAGTTTAGTTTAAAAAAAAATGATCAGCAAAAACAAAATAAAATTCATCGCATCACTGCAGAAGAAGAAAATCAGGGATGAAGAGAAGCTGTTTGTCATTGAAGGCGATAAACTTGTTAAGGAATTCCTGGCTGCCGGTGTACCAGTAAAAATGCTTGTTGCAAAACCTGAATTTATCAGCAGTCTTGACAACAGTCTGAAGGTACTGCCAGCGGATATTGAAAGTGTGAGTTATGAGGAACTTAAACAGATCAGTACCCTTAAGACTCCTCATAATGCTCTGGCAGTCTTGCCAATGCCTGATCATGAAATAAATACCGACAGTATCCTGGGTCATTTCTGTACTGCACTTGACTTTGTTCAGGATCCCGGAAACATGGGCACGATTATCAGGGCTGCGGGATGGTTCGGAATTAAAAACATAATTTGTTCCGAATATTGTGTGGATGTTTATAATCCGAAAGTTATCCAGGCCAGTATGGGCGCAATACTACATGTGAATGTCTTTTACTTTGATCTTATAGAATTTCTCAGGAAGGCGAAAGAAAAGTCGGTGCCTGTATTCGGAACCGTGCTTGATGGCAAATCAATATACGAACATAAACTTGATAATAAAGGCGTTATACTGCTTGGGAATGAATCGAAAGGTATATCCGATGAACTTCTGCCTTTCATAACCGATAAAATCAAAATTCCGAAATTCAGCAACGCAGTTGAAGGGATTGATTCACTGAATGTTGGAATGGCTGCCTCTGTTGTGTTTTCAGAGTTTCTACGAAAATCAGGAAGGTAAACTGATTATTAAAATTATATTTGCTCAAAAATTAGACATAATGCCAAAGTCAGAATTCAAGGTGTATGGCATCAGATGGGTCATGCTGGTGGTATACATGTTAATGGTTGCAGCTAATCAGCTTTTATGGATCACCTTCGCTCCCATTACCGGTGAAGCCACAAGGTATTACGGCGTCTCCGATTTAAGGATAGGTATCCTTTCGATGTGTTTCATGATAGTATATATTGTCGTTTCCATTCCGGCATCCTGGATTATTGACAGATTCGGCATCCGTATCGGAGTCGGGATCGGTGCTGTCTTCACCGGGGTTTTCGGAATGGTAAGAGGATTTGCTGGTCCCGATTATAACTGGTTGCTCATTGCCCAGATTGGCATTGCAATCGGACAGCCATTCATCCTAAATGCAATCACAAAACTTGCAGCACGCTGGTTCCCGATGGAAGAACGTGCAACAGCTGCAGGACTAGGCACACTTGCCATGTACCTGGGTATTTTATTGGGAATGACTTTAACCCCTTATCTCATAATAGGTTCAGGAATTGGCGGAATGCTTTATATCTACGGTATAATATCAGTTGTCATAACCTTCACTTTCCTGGTACTTATAAAGGAAGGGCCTCCGACAGCGCCATGTCTTCCGGAACAGGAAGAACGATCACTCGTTTATGATGGATTTAAACATACTCTCCGTACCAGGGATTTCATAAAGCTGATGGTAATCTTTTTTATCGGCCTCGGAGTTTTCAATGCTGTTACTACATGGATTGAAGATATTGTCAGGCCAAGAGGATTTTCTGCAACACAGGCAGGCATAACCGGCGGATTAATGATCGTTGGAGGTATTATCGGTGCGTTGTTCATTCCCATTCTCTCCGACAAGTATAAGAAAAGAACCCCTTTCATAATTATAGCCCTTACCGGAGCAACTATCGGACTTACTGGCATAACTTTCGCAACCAATTATATGATCCTGCTGACATCCGGTGCAATATTGGGATTTTTCCTGTTAAGCTCCGGTCCGATAGGATTTCAATACGGTGCTGAGATCACTTACCCCGCATCAGAAGGCACATCAAACGGGATGCTGCTTCTTATGGGTCAGGTTTCCGGTATTGCCTTCATTTTCGGAATGGACAGTTTCAAATCTTCAATAACCGGTTCAATGACCAGGTCGCTGGTATTGATGATAGGGCTGATGGTATTAAGTATACTGATGTCATTCAGACTGAAAGAATCAACTATCCTCAGTAAAAAAGAAGATTAAATTTTCCCATTATTACTGACCTAAAAGATACCCGGAATAAGCCTTCTGGTACACGACTTATACTTTATAAACGTTTCTCCGAATTCATCCTGAAGGACTTTTTCTTCAATACCTATTCTGTGGATAACAGCCAGCAATACCGGAAGAACAAGTACTGCAAATGAGTAAACACTCGACATTGCAAATGAAAATCCGGCGACAACCAGCAGAAGTCCTGAATAACTCGGATGCCTCACTCTCTCATAGATACCATCGGTTTTAAGCTTCGCCGCATCAGTAATTGCCACATCGACAGTAAATGACTTTCCAAGCTGAATTATTGCAGCCCACCTTACGCTGATACCAATAATAATAAGTAATAAGCCAAGTCCATACCATATAGGATTTAATGGTCGTGAAAGATAAAAGCCTCCTGTAAACCCTGCTGTGATCATAAGCCATAAAAAGATTAGCGATCCTCTGTCTTTCCTTTTTTTAACGGCTCCGCTAATCGATCTTTTATTAATTACCAGCAGTAATTCTGAAAGGGCAAACGCAAAAGACAATATAACTAAATTGTTCATTTTTAAATAATTAATTAAGTTTAACAGGAATCGACATATTCATTTCATTTATTAAGATTTACTCTCACAGCCCAGCCATATGAAGTTGGTGTTGATACTGCGATATCTTTCACATTTGTCTTTAAAGCAACCAGGTTTGATTTTGATTCCTTCCTGTTGATGCAGATAAAGAAATCCTTTTGTCCGTCGTGGTCATAATCGATAGAATCTTTAATTATTTCAGGAAGAGTGCCGCGCCAGTCAACCTGTACAAATCCTGATTTTCTCTCCTTAAAAAGACCGTTAAAAACCGGTTTCCTGATGTCAAGAGTGCAAGCTGATTCAACATTCCGGGCAACCACTTCGCCACCGGTATACCGCGGGTTTAATTTCATAAATGGCAATTTCGACACTGACACTGATAATCCTCCGAGTGCAGGAAACAGGATTACTATCAGGATCAATCCTGCAAATGCCCAGCAAATTCCGGCAATAAGTTTTATTTTTTTCATTTCTATATAGTATTAAAAAATGAGTTTAAACATGTGCTGAAGTGTTGTAATGATTGACCCTGATGAGAACACTGCCATAAAAAGGAAGGAAACAAACAGGAATAGATTCCTGGAAAAGTTCTTCAATGAGCCGGCTGGTATGCCCTTTATTCCGAAGTGAATTGCCTTTTTTGGGCAGGCATCGACGCACTTGCCGCATTTACTGCAGAAGAGAGAGATGTTCCCGTTCTTAATATCTTCCCTGCTGATTGCAAAGAGCGGACACGTATCGACGCATTTAAAACACTCAGTGCACTCCTTTTTGTCTATTTTCACTGTAAAGGGAGTTATCTTATTTGAGAGCGTGTTCAAGGCACCCATCGGACATAGAAAACTGCACTGTGTTCTTTTCCTTGTCATAACAGGAAGAACGACAACCAGACCTGCGAAAAGGGAAAGGAATACTCCGGCTTTGGCTACTGATTCTACTGTTGTTACTTTTTCAAATTCCGTCACTGCTTTAAATGGACAGATCCATGAGCAATAAGTAGGCATCAGTGTCAGGGCAGCTGTCAGAGCAACCATAATAAGCACGGCAAAAGGCATCCAGCGCCACAGGTCGTTGATTTTCCGGAGAACGGGTTTCTTTTTTATTCTCGAGAAACCATCATCCCAGCCACCATAGAAGCATCCCCAGCTGCAGAACCCTCTGCCAAGAACAATTGTAGCTACCAGCCAGAGAACGACCATCGACGAAATGCTTGCAAAGCCATTGATAATGCTCCCTGGGAAGATGATAGACTTCGTGAAGGCTGCAGGTATTATCATCATTGGAATTACCAGATGACAGAATGGTATTTTACACTCCAGAAGATCAGCCTGGGAAAATGACATGGAATGGCGCATCTCAAGCATATTGCGGATCAGTGTGAATGAAAGAGAGATTGCGAAGATTATGAACAATACTGCCCTGTACCTGTCGGTCTTTCCTGTAAAATGCATCATGAAATAAAGGATATTCACCAGCCCGAAAGTGATAACCAGGGCAAGAGCAGCCGACGGATCGGAGAAGTTCGGCCTTCCTCCCGTCATAAACATGAATGTGATAAGAAACATCGGAAGCGTGTACAAAAGTGATTTCCCAACAGATTTTCTCATCTCTGCAGATTTTAAAACATTATCCATTAATTATACCTCCTATTATATTTGTTAAACCTTTTATCATAAATATTATTCCAGCCAATCCGGTAGCCAGTATGCCAATATTCTTCAGTACTTCCTTTTTCCTTACCCTGCCGGCAAGAGGCAAGGGAAGAAACCAAAGAGATGAACCTATAAAAAATGCCAGGAAAGCCAGATGACTCTGAACCAGAGTAACCTGAGTTGCGCCTTTTGTAAGTATCAGAAGGAGTGCCGGACAAAAGCCAAGACTGTTAACCACACCAAGAAGTACTGGAACAAGCCTGCGATTATTGACAGTATTCACGATTTTAGCCGGACAGTCGGGTTTCCTGCTCTTGCCAATACTATACCAGACCAGCAAAACAGCAAACACAACATAAAGAATCCCCGGAACAATATTCCGCACCAGGGGATTGCTGAATAAACCCTGACCAAAATACCATGCTGCTGTTGCAAGAATAAAATAGACAATGAACCTGGTCAATAAAAACAGCGACAGGTCAAATGCGATTCTTTTCACACCTGCCGAACCTGACATCAGATAGGGAAACATTACCATTCCGCATGTTGCCAGACAGGCCGATCCGCTGCTTAATCCGAGTATTAATGAATCTGTCATTCCTCTTTTTTCAGCAAATCTATGATCATCACAAACTGCTTCCAAGAGAATTGTGGTTAACAAACTCCAAATGTGGCGAGAGGATTTGTACGTGGGGTGAAATGCCCGGAAATGGGGTGAAAGGTTAAGTCGGAAAGCAGCTGAATGAAAGCTTACTGACTATCTGAATTTTCTTGCTGCCTCAGCAGCTCTTGTACGGGATACCGGTATTTCCAGATCAGTTAACTTAAGTTTAATCTTCATATTCTGAATATTGCCTGTAAGATGGTCAACGTATTTACTATTTACAATATAGCATTTATGACATCTGAAAAAAGAAGAGTTCTTTTTAAGCTCTGACTCTGCAGCTTTAAGAGTTCCCCGCATGTGTTTTTTAACAAGTGCATCTCCCTTGATAGTAACTATCGTCACATAATTATCATTTGAGCTCAGATAAAGAATATTCCTGGGATTAGTCCTGAACTCATTCTTTTCATTACCGCAGCTTATATTGACTTCATTTTCCCAATATACCTCTTCCGGTTTTATCGCCGCATTTTTCAGAGCCTGACGATACATTTTATTGAATGATATTATATAACTAACTGTAACAGGTATGATTGCAACCAGTATTGCAGTCCAGATTGCGAGGAGAAAATACCTGAACATAAAAATCTCCGGAAATATCAGACTGACATAGAAATAGTTAGCAGCACCTATACTTGAAGCAATGACAACCCCCCAGATTATGCTCTTGCCAAAGGTCCAGTTAGACTTTATTACTAATGGCTCTATCAGGAATTTAAAAATGAAAAGCATGAATATTGTTACCAGTCCGAAGCCGAGGCAGATAAGGAGTTGAGATTTTACCTCCAGCTGAGCAAATCCAAAAGGTTTGAAAATGAACAGGAACAGGAAGATAAACAAGCCAAAAGCCAGGATGAAGATTATCCTTTCTCTTGGGGGCTCTTTAACTGTGAATGGTTTCTTAAAAGGATTCTCCATTACGAATAACTTACAGACAAATCTAGTAAAATTTTGGAAGATAATGGATATGCTATTATGTCTTGCGGTCTTGCGGTCTTGCGGTCTTGCGGTCTTGCGGTCTTATTATATAGATGTACTTAAATAAGGGTGTAAAACAGAGCTTCGACCTACAGACTGCAAGAATTTAAGACTTTAAGACTTTCTTTGCTATTGCCTCAGCAGCTCTCATTCCATCAACTGCAGATGATACGATACCTCCTGCATATCCTGAGCCCTCACCGCAGGGGTATAACCCGGTTATTCGGATATGATGTAGTTTTTCAGGATCTCTGGGGATTCTTACAGGAGAAGAAGTACGTGATTCGACACCAATTATAACTGCTTCATTTGTAAGATAGCCATGCATCATATGTCCGAACAGCCTGAAACCATCTCTCAGACGCCGTCCTATTGACTTAGGCAGCCAGCTGTGCAGAGGAGATACTGTGACACCGGGGAAATACGAGACTTTAGGAAGTGTTGCTGAGTTTTCTCCTGAGACAAAGTCAGCAAGGCGCTGAGCCGGAGCTCTCTGTGTATGGCCTCCATTCTTCCAGGCTTCTCTTTCCAGTTCTTTCTGAAATTCAATTCCAGCCAGATCACCGGAAGTGCTGTATTTTATGAGGTCCTCCGGTTTTACCTCCACCACAATTCCTGAGTTGGCATAAGGTGAATTTCTGCCTGATGGAGACATCCCGTTCACAACCACCTCCTCCTGAGCTGTGGCAGCCGGAACAATAAATCCCCCGGGACACATGCAAAATGAATAGACACCTCTCCCATCAACCTGTTTTACCAGGTTATACGAAGATGCCGGCAGGAATTCACCTCTTGTATTTCCGTGATATTGAATCCTGTCTATCAGTTCCTGCGGATGTTCGACCCTTACTCCCATAGCAAATGGTTTCATTTCCAGCTCCACTCCCCTGTTTCTGCATATTTCATAAATATCTCTGGCTGAATGCCCGGTTGCAAGAATTACGAATTCCGATTCAATCTTTTCATTATCGGAAGTTACCACCCCTTTGATCTTATCGCCGCTAATAATAAAATCTGTTACTTTTTTTTCAAGGAGGAACTTCCCTCCGGCATCAATAATTGATTTCCTGATTTCAGAGATCACCCCCGGAAGCTTATCAGTTCCAAGATGCGGATGAGCCTCATAAAGTATATTTTCGTTCGCCCCGTGGAGGCAAAGCAATTCAAGTACCCTTATATTATCTCCGCGTTTTTTTGATCTGGTGTAAAGTTTTCCATCAGAATAGGTACCGGCACCACCTTCCCCGAAGCAATAATTGCTGTCGGGATTAACAGTCTGCTCTCTGCTGATAAGCGCTATATCTTTCTTCCTGGATGACACATCTTTTCCCCGTTCAATGAGAACAGGACGCAAACCTAGTTCGATAAGCCTTAAGGCTGCAAAAAGTCCTGCGGGTCCGGCACCGACTATTATGACTTCCTGTCTTAAACTGACATTTTCCGGTTTAAAAGGATTGATGGCCGGAACTGAGGAATCTTCACCGTAAAAAACTTCAACAGTAAGATTTACACGGACATTTTTCTGTCGGGCATCGACAGACCGTTTCAGTACCCTAAGTGCAGTAACTGCGCTCTGATCAATGCCTGCGAGAGAAGCTGCTATCTTCTTAATTGCATGCTCATCCGCTGCAGCAGACGGATTCATGTTTATCTGTATTTGTTTTACCATTGTTATTCAAAGTGGAAAGCAAGGATCCAGATCTGAGATTTTAGCTTTTCAATTGCATTAACATACTCAGGATGTCCGGGAGCTGTTTCCCTAACAAGAACATCACCAAACCCGGTCGACATCTTAAGTTCAATTGAGAGCTTAAAGTAAGTCAGGTAGAAATCCATGCCTGCCCCAAGCTCATAATAGAGATCGGGTCGTTTGATCCTTATATAGATCGGCTTATTGTCATCAAATTCTTTCTTCCCGGCCAGGTCATACCTGAAGTTAAAGCCGCCAATAACATATGGTCTGACATTGTTTAATCTGTCTCCTTTATATTTAAGCAGAAGCGGAAATTCAAGAAAGGATGATTCGAGTCTTTGCTGTCCGTTAATCAGTTTAGTGTTTCTGTAAAATCTAATAACTCTCTGACCAAATGAAACGCCGGGAAGAAACCTTATATCCAGATGATTTGCCGGTCTGAGATCTGTAACAATCTGAATGTTGATTCCGGGATTCAGAATACTTACTTCAGGATAGAGTGAATCTTTCTGATAATATTGCTGTGAAGGGGTAATATTGAAATCCATTGAATTGAAACCAAGACTGAACCCAAAGTGAATAGGTTTTTCATCGTACCATGATTCATTTTTAGGCTTCTGCTTCTGCCCCAATAAAATAAGGTTATTCAGAACTAAAATGACAAACAGAATAATAAATGGTCTTATTGATTTCAACCCGTCTCAGATTTTAATATTCGGTGATACAAGATAATAAACTCGTTTGAATTCCAATTATTGCATTGACTACTTAATGCCGGTATAAATACTCGCAACACCTCCGGTAAGTTTCACCTGCCTTGTATTATTGAAGCCGGCCTGCACAAGAAGTGCAAGGAATTCTTCATTGTCGGGGAATCTCATTACAGAAGCAGGAAGATAGCTGTAAGCCATTTTGTCTTTTGAAAACAGTCTGCCAAAAAGAGGCAGAATATTCCTGAAATAAAAATTATAGAGCGGTTTGAAGGGGAAACCTTTTGGCTTTGAAAACTCAAGTACCATTATTAATCCGCCTTTATGGATAACTCTTCTCATCTCAGACAAACCTTTTACAGGATCAGCAAAATTCCTGACTCCGAAAGCTACCATTGCCACATCAAAGGCATCATTACCAAAGGGAATATTTTCAGAATCACCATATAAAAGCTCAATCTTTTCGGAGAAACCTTTCTGCCTGATCTTCTCCCTGCCAATGCTGAGCATCTTGTTTGAAATATCAATCCCCTTAATCTCCTGAGGATTAATTTTCAATGCAGCCAGGGCCAGATCGCCGGTTCCTGTAGCGACATCAAGTATTCTTGGTGACTTAAATGATTTTGAGATTATCCTGATTGCCATTCTGCGCCAGAGCCTGTCGAAATTAAAAGAGAGAAAATGATTCAGGAAATCATACCTCCATGCAATAGAATCGAACATCGATTCAACAGCTGCCTTTTTATCCTCATTCAGTTTTTCAGAATCGTTCACAATAAAAATTTTAAAAGGCAAAGATAAAATTTATTTGAAAGGATCTATAAGAGATATGTCTTGTTCCCGTTGTTGCCCCCTGCCGACCAAGATGAATCACCATAAGAGTGAATTGCATGATTCAATTTTATACAACAGATATATTTCATATTTTTACATAAAATTAAAACAATCCGTAAAAAATGAACAAGACAATTATGATTACCGGCGCAACGTCGGGTTTTGGGAAGGCCATTGCTATTCAATTTGCTAAAAATCAATATAATATTATTATTACCGGCCGAAGAAAAGAGAGATTGTCAGATCTTGAAAATGAACTGCTATCATATGGAAATATTAAAGTTCTTTCATTGAATTTTGATGTACGCAGGCAGGCAGATGTGCTATCCGTTATCAACAACATCCCATACGAATGGAAATCAATTGATATCCTGGTAAATAATGCAGGTCTGGCTGTCGGACTCTCACATATAGATACCGGTGTTATCGACGACTGGGACAGGATGATTGACACAAATGTTAAGGGGCTACTGTATGTTACAAGGGCAGTTGTTCCATTTATGGTTGCCAGGAACAGTGGTTATATTTTTAACATTGGTTCAATAGCCGGGAAAGAAAGTTATGAAAACGGCAATGTCTACTGCGCGTCCAAATCAGCAGTTGATTCACTTTCAAAATCAATGCGTATTGATCTTCTGAAGAACAATATCAGAGTAACTCATATTGCCCCCGGAATGGCAATAACTGAATTTTCATTAGTACGATTCAAAGGAGACGAAGAGAAAGCTGATGCTGTTTACAAAGGCATACATGCACTGTCAGCTGAGGATATTGCCAATGTAATATACTATTGCGCCACCCTGCCGGAACATATATGTATAAATGATCTGGTAATCACGCCAACTCAACAGGCAAATGTAAATCACAGCTATAGGACCATATAAATTAACCCAAAAGATTTTCACATGAAAACGATCTACAGAATTCATATTTCGGTATTTTTCTTCCTTTTCCTCTTTGTCGGTTTTGCACATGGTATAAATACTACAGATACCCGTTTGATGTCTCAGCCGGCAATAAGCGCCAAACATATTGCATTCATATATGCTGAAGATCTTTGGATAGCTAATCCCGATGGTTCTCAACCACGCAGACTTACTGTTGATGAAGGAATTGAGTCGGATCCTCATTTTTCTCCCGATGGCACTATTATTGCTTTTAGTGCTCAGTATGAAGGAAATACAGATGTTTACACCATCCCGGTGGATGGAGGAATCCCAACCAGGCTCACATGGCATCCGGGAGCTGATTATGTGCGTGGTTTTACACCCGACGGGAAAAGCGTTCTTTTTGTATCACAGCGTTCAGTCTTTTCTGCCAGGTATTTCCAGCTTTATACCGTGAAACTAACTGGTGGAAATGCAGAAAAACTTGATATCCCCAATGCATGGACTGCTTCCTATTCTCCAGATGGAAAATCAATGGCATACACTCCGCTTCCGCCTCAGTATCAGCAATGGAAACATTACCGTGGAGGCACTATTTCAAGTATCTGGATCTACTCATTTGCAGATCATTCAGTCGTAAAAATACCTCAGCCACAGGGAGGCTGCAATGATGCCGAACCTTCATGGGCAGGAGGAAAAATATTTTTCATAAGCGACAGAAACGGTGAGTTTAATCTGTTCTCATACGATATCGCCTCAAAGGAGATTTCTCAGCTTACTAAATTCGATGATTTTCCGATTCTGAAAGCTACTGCAGATAACGGGCAGATCATTTTTGAACAGGAGGGCTATCTTCATACCTACGATACACTGTCAAATACTCAGAAGAAACTAACTCTTTCAATAGCAGCCGATCTGCTTGAAGCCAGATCAAGATTTGTGCAGGGAAATAGTTATATCCGTTCCGCTGATATCTCTCCTTCAGGATCTAGAGCAGTGTTCGATGTCAGGGGAGATATCGTCACACTCCCGGCTGAAAAAGGAGATGCAAGAAACATCACCCTCACAACAGCTGCTCATGAGACCTTTCCATCCTGGTCGCCCGATGGCAAATCAATTGCCTATTTTTCAGATGCTTCCGGAGAATATAAACTGAATATAAAATCTCAGGACGGAACAGGCGATCCAAAATCATTCAAGCTGAATGGAACAGGGTTCTATGCATATCCGGTCTGGTCGCCCGACAATAAAAAAATATGCTACACAGACAATGGCAGAAACTTATATATCTTTGATATTGAAGCTAGTACTACAATAAAAGTTGATGCTGATGAGGTTTACGCACCGGGAGCATTCAGAAAAATGCTCGGAAACTGGTCATCCGATTCAAAATGGATTGTCTATACAAAACGACTGAAGACAAATTTTGGAACTGTCAGGCTATATTCACTTGATCAGAAAGCCTCTTTCCCCGTTACCGATGGAATGAGTGAAGCCTCAGAACCAGTTTTCGATCCCAAAGGAGAATACCTCTATTTCTTTGCTTCCACTGATGCCGGACCGGTTGTAAACTGGTTTGACCTCTCAAACCAGGATATGCGGATGACAAATTCAATCTATCTTGTCACTCTGAATAAAGACATTATTTCACCTCTCATTAAGGAGAGCGATGAAGAAGGCATAAAACAGGAAAAGAAAGAGGCTGATAAACCAATCGACAAGGTTAAAAAAGATGCCAAATCCACACCGCCTGCTGTTGATAAGGACAAGATCCTTAAAATTGAGCCGGAAGGAATCACAGACAGGATAATAAGCATTCCTGTAAAAGCCGGTAATTATTCGGATCTGGGTGTAGGAGCAACAGGCGAAATACTCTATATAGTGCAACCTTCCGATCAGGCAGGGCAGGCAGCACTTCACAAATACGATCTGAAGGAGCGAAAAGACAATGAGGTCATGGAACTTGACAATTACATTGTGTCGTATGACAAGAGTAAAATGCTCTATTCGAAAGGAAATACTTTCGGCATAACATCTGCTGGAAAGAAACCCGAGGCAGGCAAAGGGATCTTAAACATCTCATCAATATCCATCAAGATAGATCCGATCGCCGAATGGCCTGAGATTTTCAGTGAAGCATGGAGAGTAAACCGTGATTATTTTTATGATCCGGGTATGCATGGTGTTGACTGGAATGCCATGAAAATAAAGTATTCAAAGTTTCTGCCTGATGTAGCCTGCAGAAGTGATCTGAACAGGATAATACAGTGGATGTGCAGTGAACTGGGAGTGGGACACCACAGGATATCAACTCCGGGAGACAAGCTGTATACAGTTAAACCTGTAGGGGTAGGACTTCTGGGGGCTGATTATGTTATATCAGGCAACAATTTCAAGATTGCAAAAATCTATGGCGGACTGAACTGGAATCCTGATCTCAGATCACCTTTAACAGAACCTGGTCTGAACGTTAAAACCGGTGATTACATCATTGCTGTGAATGGAAAGGATGTAACAGCAGATAAGGACTTCTTCAGCTTCTTCGAAAATACAAATGGTAAAATAGTGGAACTTACCATAAATGATCAGCCGAATTACTCAGGATCAAGAATTGTAAAAGTTGTACCGATTGAGAATGAGTATGCCCTCAGAAACCGCGACTGGGTTGAAAGCAACCTAAAAAAGGTTACTGAGGCGACCAAAGGCCAGGTGGCTTATGTATATGTTCCAAATACAGCTGGCTCGGGACATGAATATTTCAAGAGATATTTCTTCCCGCAGGCCGACAGGAAGGCAATTATTGTGGATGAAAGATTCAATGGCGGAGGTTCTCTGGCTGATTATTACATTGATATTCTGCAACGTCCTCTGCAGGCTTACTGGAATATGAGGTATGGGGCAGACCTGAAATCACCAAGCGCTTCGATACAGGGCCCTAAAGTAATGATCATCGATGAAACAGCTGGTTCAGGCGGGGATATGCTGCCATGGATGTTCAGGAAGTTCAATGTGGGAACTCTCGTTGGAAAACGCACATGGGGCGGACTGGTAGGCATCCTGGGATTTCCTGAGTTTTTAGATGGAGGATCAGTCACAGCACCAAATGTTGCAATATGGACAAAAGACGGATTCGTAGTTGAAAATACCGGTGTTGCACCGGATATAGAAGTTGAACAGTGGCCGGCTGATATAATTAATGGTAGAGATCCTCAGCTTGAAAAAGCAATCGAAGTGGCGCTGCAGGAGCTGGCTAAAAATCCTCCGGTAGAGCCTGTAAGGCCTCCTTATCCTGAGAAAATGAAGAAGTGAACAGTGAACAGTAAACAGTAAACAGTAAACAGTAAACAGTGAACAGTAAAAAGGAATAGGAAGCAAGATTGCTATATTCACCTTGCACCCTGCAACCTGTACCTTTAGCCGCCGAAGCCTTGGCGTAGGTGGCCTGCAACGCTTTTTTAACTAATAATTCACATTATGTATTCTTATAAATATCTCCTGGATTTCACCGCGAACGTTTTTCTGAAAATGGGTTGCAGTGAGAAAGATTCAGCCGTCATCGCTGAGGTTTTTCTTGCTGCTGAACTCCGGGACCATGCCTCGCATGGAATGATCAGAATCAAAGACTATTATGAATTATGGAAAGCGGGAAGGATAAACGTCTACCCAAATGTCAGGAAAGTTCATGAATCGCCAAGCACAGCTGTCGTTGACGGGGATAATGCTGTAGGAATGGTATGTGCGAAAAGATCGATGGAGATAGCAATCGAAAAAGCTAAGACGGCTGGTACGGGATGGGTTGCAACCAGGAATTCAAATCATTTCGGTATTGCAGGCTATTACGCTATGATGGCACTGGAATATGATATGATAGGAATTTGTCTGACAAACGCCAATCCGCTTGTTGCTCCGACTTTTTCGATTAGCAGGATGATGGGAACCAACCCTATTGCAGTGGCCATACCTGCAATGAATCAGCCGCCATTTATCGCCGATTTTGCTACCACTCCAATTGCAAGGGGCAAACTGGCTGTGGCTGAGAAGAAAAGTGAAAAGGTCGCTTTTGGATTTGTTCAGGACAAGTCGGGACAACCATCGGATGATCCGACTATTCTGAAATCGGGAGGTTCGATGCTCACTTTGGGTGGCGACAGGGTACATGGCAGTCATAAAGGATACTGCCTCTCATCCATTGTAGATATTTTTTCAGCTGTATTCAGTGGTGCAAATTTCGGCCCGTTCGTTCCTCCAAGCGTCGCCTACCTGCCAGTTCTTGAAAAGAAGGTAGGGGAAGGAACCGGTCACTTTTTCGGGGCAATGAGGATCGATGCTTTCCAGCCCGCAAATGAATTCAAGTCAAAAATGGATGAATGGATAGAAACATTCCGTTCTGCCAAATCTGCACCCGGTCAGGAAAGAGTTTTAATACCAGGTGATCCGGAAAGAGAAGCTGAGCTAAGAAATATTAGGGATGGTATAAAACTTGTCCCTGCGATAAAGGACGATCTGGTAAAATTAGCCAGGGAGCTGGATATTACGTTTACCTAGTAAAAGGTCTTGCGGTCTTGCGGTCTTGCGGTCTTGCGGTCTCATTGCTTCATAAACCCCTGATCCTTCAGCACTTTCAGAAGGACCCCTGAAAAATACTCGTTATCAGACTTTTTATACCTGATATCAGTGAACACCTGTGCTAGTGTTTCCTTATTATTTTCCTTTACAAATTGTTTTGAATCTTCCCGCGCCTCCTTTGTTTTATAATATTCTTCAATTTCATTATCAGAATAATCATTGTAACGCTCTTTATGCACAACAGCCTTAAGTGGCAGCCTGTCAACCTGATCAGGATTCTCCGAAGGCCAGCCGAGTGTTACGGTAGTCACCGGTACGACTCCCTTAGGAAGATTTAGTACTTCAATTATTTTATCTGCAGTATATGTTGTCGTTCCAAGGTAACAAATCCCCAGTCCTTGTGATTCTGCTGCAACACACACCGTCTGTGCAACAAGAAGGGCATCGATGGCAGCTGTCATGAACGACAGAAAATTGTCATACCCTGGTTCTGCATTTCTGTGAGCACACCATTTGTTGAACCTGTTGAAATCGGCGCAGAAAGTGAGAACAACTGGCGCTTCATTAATCATTTTCTGATTAAAATGCAGCGGCGAAAGTTCCTTCTTTACCTGATTGTCG
>Ga0315272_10000148_pt1 | contig 32173 bp, 44 predicted proteins | sample C3_middle_MG_FD_203918 | JGI IMG/M metagenome (GOLD analysis project Ga0315272, IMG submission 203918) | Sediment microbial communities from Yellowstone Lake, YNP, Wyoming, USA - C3_middle | ecosystem: Environmental > Aquatic > Freshwater > Lake > Sediment | place: USA: Wyoming | collected...
TGAACTCCTGATATTCCTTCTGCCACTGTGGTATATGTGGTTTCCTTGCTCCCATTTCTTATCCTCCTTAAGACCCATTTTCTAGCTTTGCTGTCCCAATAGAGCAGGTGAGTAAACATTTCTTTCCCTAATCTGAGGAGGGACAGCACGTCTTTTATATCTTTTATATCTCCCCAGAAATGATATACCAGTCCTACTTCGCCTTCAAGCTTTAAGTCGTCTAGGTAGAAATCCTGTGTTTCAACTATCCTCTTTGCAGTCTCTAAGTCTGTTCTACAATAGACAACGAGGAAATCCCTGTGGGCGAAGTAGAGACCGTTCTTGAGCATAGCATCAATTAACTCGAAGATTATCTTGTTCTGTTCTAGATGATATAGATACCTTTCCACCCTTTAGCCTCCTGAATTGCTCAGCTAAGCAATCATATTGCAATACAAAGAACCTGTGGATATCATCGCTAGTTAGAAAAGAACAAGCTCTATAAACCACCAACATTTTATAGACTTCTGGAATAAGATCATCTTTCTCTTCCTCATCGCTCTCTTTCTCAAATCGCTTAAACCACGGCAGATAAACGACATCTAGAACGCCTTTATAAATCCCAGCTGGAACTAAAATAATTCTGCTACCTTCTAGTCGATACCCACACGGATATATCTCTCTATCAAACAAACCCTTGTGCACTTCTATCTGCATTCCCGGTGTATCCAACAACCTAACCCTTACGTCCGGGAACTGATAAGATGTAAAATAGACCCTCTTGGGAATACCCACAAAACCATCCACACCCCATCCATTCACCACGAAGGAACAGCCATCATACAGCTCCATGTCGCTCGCAACCCACAATCTGGCAGAATTGATTGCTTCCACTAACCTGATCTCATCTATACCTAGTTCTCGTGGTTCAATGAATACCCTAATACTTCTCAGATAATCACCAAGCTTAACCGACATTGTATTCCTCCGATAACTGTTGAAACACTGCGTCTATATCCTGATGCATTATATATTCTACCATTTTAAGTTGCTCAAATGAACTAGCAGGCAGAATCTTTGGTATGAAGATAACAGGAACAGGAAGAGATGCTAGAACAGAATGTAACGTATCGTTCAAGAACTGATGAAACTGAAGATTGACTTGTATGAACTCTCTCTGATCCCTTACTTCTCTTAATATAAGCTCGAAAGGAAGAATTGTCGGGACATTCAGATTCAGAGAGCAAATGATCGCATTCGTAGTCTCGACAAAGCTAATATGATCCTGCGTGGCATTCTCAATAAATTTAAGCTCATCATCCTCTATCTTGACCCTGACCATGCTGGAGTCTGCCCATAGAAGTAGTTAATCTCTCCAAGTAGAGCGAGCTTCATTCTGATAAAGTGAACATACATAAACACATCAGAATCTTCCGAAAGCTCTAACCAGAGGTAAACACCTTTCTTTTGCAGTGCAGGTTTATATCCAACCAGGTCGGTATAGTATTGGACGAGCCTTTCAAAGACATACTGGTCATCGAACCCAACCTTTATCGGACAGGCCACGTTGGTCTTTATGAGTATCTCCCGTATATATTTGTATTTCTTGATGCCGAGATCAAACGGACACAATCTGACTGTCATCGGATAATACGAAGTCTGGTTGAACATCACATGTAATGCCACAGTCCCTGTCTGACCAGGATATGGATATCCGACCAGGGAACAATTCTCACCGTTAGGATTTGTGAAACTTCGTATTGCCCGGAAAGGAAGTTGAAACCACACGTCATATTCTATGCAGTAGCAGAGCGTGAGGTCGTTATATCTATACGGGATAGCTAGACAATTCTTATCCTCGAACATAAATGTTCCGGCCTTGAAATGATCTAACAGCGGGACTTGATCTGCAACGAGATTATCTATTCGCTCTAATGTATTTGTCCTGAGCTTGTATATTCCGGTCTTATCTACAAGGAAGATCAGATCTCGTATCACCATTAAGGTCGAATTGGAAAACGGCATCAAGATACCCGTATCTAGTAAGTAGAAGCTAGAAGGAATATTTGATGCCACACTAGCAGAGAGAATGAATAGATTACCGTCTGTGAATACATAGAGCATATCGTTGATGACGTAAAGCCAGCTTATCCAAGAAACCGTCGGATGGGTAATGAGTATATACCCACCGCCTTCGGTAGAAAGAAATACATCCTTTGGTGGAGTCCCAGAAGTCCAGGCAAGACCACCCGTGTCGGTAAGCGTGGTAGATGTTGTCTCTACATATTGACTCTCTCCGCCGCTTGTTGTCCCCCTCCAGACACGATATTTAACAGCACCAGACGGAGCATCCCAAGTCAAGACAACTGTCCCGTTCTCTACAAAGTTAGCATTCACCCAGGTGAGAGTCCCATTATCTACAAGAGATGTTCCTGTGACGTCTACATATTGATTTTCCTGTCCGGCTGATGTTCCTCTCCACACTCTATATCTAGACACGCCCTCAACGGGAGACCAAGAGAGGGTCACGGTCTTATTTGTATTGTCGGTTGTGGCAGATACCTCGCTGGTGGCTCTATGAACATTATTTGCATCATCTAGGGAGGAGACACGGTAATAATACGTCCCTGCTGTAAGATTCCCGCCAGCAGAAGCTAGTATAGTTAGATTTGTAGGGGCGGCGTAAATTGTAGCTTTGACTTCTACGCTTAGCCCTGTCCATCCACCGTCGCCGGCACTAGCAGAGATCTTGTAATAGTAAGTTCCTGTTAGGTTACCTCCGGAAGCATAATTTACCTTGAGATTCTGAGGAACCGTGGTGCTAGTAGCAAAATTCGTCTTGCTTACATCCTGAAAGTCTACCGAAGAGAAGTAAAGCGTCTTGCCATTGGCTACAAAGAGACGACCCCGGTAGACGCAGGCTCTATTACCATTTGCAGTATTGTATGTCGAGAGAAGAGTTCCATCCCGCTTGAATCTATAGACCTTACTTGCAGTAGTAACAAAAAAGAGCAGGTCATCATATCCACCTGCCCATTGAACATCCTCATCTACCGTCACCTTGATCGATGTCTTATTAACTGTATCCACAACCTCGCAGGACTTACCGAGCCAGAGATAAGCATACCTCCCGTCGTTGTTAAACCCATTCAGAGCACCAAAAGAAGAAGTGAAGAAGGCGGTGCTCTTAGGAACTTTCTTCCACCCGAGCTTGAGGTCTGGCATGGCTGTAAGCTTCTGGCACATCCCAGGCTTGGTCGTGGCATCTCCAACATTGGTTGCCAGTCCCAAGATGTGGAAGTCTTGTTCAACATTCTGAACAATCTCGCTCTGCTTCCTTCGCTTAGCCATGTCCTAGCCTCTCGCCCTGACACTTCTAAAGAGCTCCATCTTCCATTGGTTATTAAAGAACTCTGCCAAGGTGAACTGCATATCATTCATAGCAAGCATATAAGCCATACGAAGAGCAACACAATCTAACAGTTCGTCTGGGATAAGATCCTCTTGGTCATAGAGATTATGCATCTGATTGACTAGAGGTGTATAAAGTATGTCGATATACTCGTTCTCTTGGTGATTCCAAGTAGACGGGACAATGGATATTGTCTTCTCAATTTGATCGTATATATACCCAATAGGCTCTACATCTTTCACGATATCGTCGTAAGTAACTTGATCTAATTTCTTAACATAATCCCTGTCCGGGTCCACATAATACACACGCCATACTCTAGAGATATTAGTAAGAGGAGCGTTGCCCAAGATATACCAGGTGGTATAAAGATTCCATGTAGGACGATCAAACCACCTAGCATATTTGTTAACGGAAGAATGCGTGCTCTTCTTGAGACAAAAATTATCCGCTATATCCTGTCTAGCTTTGTTGAGAATTCTATACAGAAGAGGCGATTCATCGTAAGCGACAGGATAAAAATCAAACAGCCTACGGAAATAATCAGCCGCCGTTAGGCTCATGCCTTCCTAGTCCGTCTCTCTATTACCTTTCCTGTCTCAAACTGCAAACCCTTTAAGTAATCAATAGTCACAATATTAACTTTATCTGCATCTGGATCGTCCTTAAGCTCTTTCATTACAGCAGGCTCAAACCTCAAGAACTCGAGCCTTTTCCTGCATACGTCATAATGATGATCGTCGGTAGCCCCATAGCCCAGGAACTCCACACAAAGAGCATCTGGGACTACCGTGTCTGCATTTGGGTCTAATTCGTATATCTTCCCATCCGTTCTATCAAAGAGGATGAGCCTCCTGTCCTGATTCTTAACTATCATGCTCGATCTCCTCTGTTAGAGGTTCATGCTGGGAACACCTTTGATTACCAAATGTGCTTTTGGACGTTCAGACCACAATTGACCACCAATCAGAAACACACTCAGCCAAGAGAGCTTAGCATTGATATATTCAGGTTGCCATTCAGTTGTATAAAAGCTGAACGGGCTTGCAAAGGTGAAGTGGATATTATTCAGGTTGAGATAGATGATATCGCCAACATAATTACCACCACCAGCATCATATGGGCTAAGATAAGGATCCGGAAATACTGGAACACCACCAACAATAACACCTTTAACGGTATGTTCCCTTACTTCGGTAATCTCTGCTACATGCCCAACATTATATCTCTCAAGCGGAGTAAAGGACTCGATAATCTTCTGGAATGTGGCATAGTCGGTAAATCCACAAGAAGGCAAACCGAACATGCTACCGACATTCTTCATATATTTGTTCACGCCTCTCTCGATACCCTGGTAGACATTGGAGGCATTTCCAAGGTCGGTAGCGTATGAATATTGAGTTCCAACCCACCAGGTATAGGTTGTCCTGTCTAGCTCACCAAATACACCAGAAATTCCGACCACATCGAGAATGCCATAAAACTCTTTGTCGTTTGTCCTGGATCTAATGAGATCGTTCGTAAGCTTTGCAAAGGTCTGAAGCCCGATATCACTTACTTTAATTGCCAGCTCGTTCACGACCTTGTTTGGAGAATCCGCTTGGGCAATCTCGAATTCATTCAACCTGATTGTATTCCCCATTACAGCTGGCTCAAAGATAGCATTTATTGTAGCCGCATTGAAATCGTTAATCGTAAAGTTACCACTGGTATCGAGATATTGTGGGCTAGGAGAGCTGAGGTCAGGATAGACCGGCTGCACAATGAAAGCGGCCTGGAACGGTCTCTGATCCGCCCTCTCCAAGATGAGTCTCACCATCGGTGAGATCTTAGGAAGATTCTGCGCTACCGCATAAGCAATAAAGTTTCTCCTGGTTGTATCCAGGAAACGTTTAAGCTGTGAAGAGTCTTGAAAAACTCCACCAGTCAAAAACGGAATATTTACTGTCGTTGCCATCTCTCTCTACTACCTCCCTAACATCGATAATACGTCCTCCATGAGTCTATCCTTCCCATCAATACCAGAATATCTCTTTATTACATCATCATCCTGCCTGGCTCGAATGGGAAGGCTGTTCCTCGACTTCTGGAGTCTCTCGCTTACATACAAGCGAACTGCTGTCTCGAAGTTGATAATCCCATTCTGCTTAGCAAAATCCAGAACATCCTGGAAGTCGTCCTTGGAAAGACCATAACTCTCGAGAACTTTGATAAACTGCTCTTCCTTTCGAGCTTTCTCTTGCTCTTCCAACTTTTTCTTTAGATTACCAATTTCTTGATCGTATTGCTCTTTCACTCGCTTAACTTCTTTCTCGTATGGAGGCTCCGGTAGGCTTATCCCGAACTTATCTAAAAGAGTGCGAAGATGCGGACGAAGATCAGGATCCTCGTATGCGCTTCTGATAAACTCCTGCATTTCCTGTAGTTGCTGCTCTGGAGATTTTGTATCTTCCATAACCTACTCCTATTTACTCTGAGCAACAGGTTTATCTATCTTAATATTCTTCCTATACTTGCTGAACAGCCCATCATTGGGCTCACTATTCCGAGGATTATATCCCCAGTAATCACCCGTCACATACCCGCTGTATTTTCCAGGGTTAATCTTCTGAGTTCCTTTACCCTTAGTAGCCATGTTATCCTCCTTACATACTCATTGTCGTTCCAGCACCAGGCGGTGGAGTCGGTGTTGGCGTAGCTCCTCCGGGTGACATTCCACCCGTCCCGGGAGGCATACCAGCCTGGGCACCTTGCACAGCCTGCGCCGCCTTTGCTAATTTTTGATCTGCATCCGGCACTACCTTGCTGAGCTTCTTTAGACAATCTAAGCAGACCTGCCCCTTCTCGGAAGTGGAAGAATAGATGCCAAGAGCTTCTTCCAGTCCCTTGATGCACATTGCCACTACTATGTCGGCGTATTCTTCCATCCCTATCGGGCTTCCGGTTGCCCCAACCATTGGCGCCATTTCTCCATTCATATCATCCTCCTATTCTGGTGGGGGAGAGAACTAACTGTCAGAAGGATTGCTCGCTACTTGCGAGCTTTGCGTCGTGCTTTACGTCTAGTCCTTCTGGCCATCTATTATTCCTCCTTATCTCAATCATTCAGTTAGTTCTCTCCCCCATACTCATAAATGCATATCATTCACAGAAAGTCAATACTTTATTTAACTAATACCGCCAATTTTTTGAATAACTTTCTCGAGCATGTTGTAAAGCTCCTGAATTCCCCTGGTCAATAGTGCTACTAGATCTACATAATTCAAACTTGCCTTACCTTCCGTATCAATTGCTACAAGCTCCGGACAGACCTCAGATACATCTTGAGCAATAAAACCGAACCGGTTAGCTCTCAAAGGATCATCTACATACACATATTTCACCGGCTTCAGGCACGAGATAACGTCCAGGCAGTCAGTTTGAAGATAATCTGATAGAGGCTGGACATCTGTTTTCAGATTTGCATCCGAGCGCTGATTCAGAATGTTATAATAAATGCCGGAACAGCTAATATCATATGTAGCTAATGCCCCTCCCCACCCAGAAGGCCAATCAGTATTGCAGCTACCACTCGAGCTAGGGATCATACACGCCGTTTGTGCGCCATTGGCAGGCGGGATAATGATTGCATCTCTTGAGTTCTGACCGTCTGAGGTCTTACTGATACTGAATCTAAAGCTCTTATCTGCCAAGGCAAGATACATACTACAGACCCCAGCATAGGAACCATAACCAAAGCAGATATAAGGGTTGTATATAGCAGATGCTGTATTTACCAATTTAATACATGATGCATCATTATCAGAAGCGGCAGGACGTATCCAAACATAACCTGAAGATATCAGACGAATATCGCCAGCTACATCTAGTTTATATGCAGGTGCCGACGTTCCGATACCAACATTGCCACTTGTATTAATTACAATCCTGTCTGTGTTATTAGTCCTGATGCTCAATTGGTAGTTATCTACTGTCCCAATAAAAGCATTCGCCCCTGCTTGAATAGCAACATTTCCAGCAACATGCAGCTTATATGATGGAGTTACTCCGATACCGACATTCCCACTTGTATCAATTATCACTCTATCTGTGCTGTTAGTTCTCAAACTTAGTATATAGTTATCTAGTGTTCCGACAAATGCACTCGCTCCTGCCTGAATCCCAATGTTTCCGCCTACATGTAGTTTCTGAGTCGGAGAAGTAATACCTATACCGACATTACCAGATACAACATAGATCGGTGCAGCACTAAGCTTAACATTGGCTGTGTCAAACTGAACAAGCTGTCCCGTTACAGCGCTAGTAGAGTCCAGGTGATAACCATCCAGATAATCTGCACAAAGATTTGTCACCAGCTGATTACTACTTACAACAAGAGGAGGACCAGTTGTGATCTGAGAAACAAACTGCTGAGCTGTAATATTGCCTGAACAGGTTGTGTTCTGATCAGATCTCAGAAACTGATTAGGAAGAAGCCCTCCTACCTTGTCCGCATTTACAGCACTGGCAACCTTAATATCATTCCAGGAGGAAGATTGAGCTATCTTAAGTGTGGTTCCATCGAACCAGAACTGGCCATCATACGATATTGTAGGAGCTGTTGAGCTGACATTCACTACCTTGCAGAGATAGTTAAAGTTTTCATCTAACATGCTAACGGGGAAACACTTAACCCCGTTTACTACCTGATATTGATTATTGTTTATTACCTGTTGGAAATTGTATGGGACTTGCATCCCTCACTATACCCCCTCTAGAAAGTCTACAAGTCTTCCAAACGGTATTGTTGGCAAGAATGTTGCCTTCTTCTTAATCAAGCTTATTTCTTCCGAAGTTAAATCAATCACATCATCTTCACTCATAATCTTCTTCAACAGCGTCCAACACTTCATCTTCTGTTCGATGTCCTGAGAATCATCTCTAGCAAGAGATGCCAAGATAGCATTCCGATAAGTGATCTCAGTATTATCGCCAGCAAAAACCATCGGTTCACCATTCAATCCCAACATGACCTTGTCCAAGTCTTCTTTCTTAAACTTCATCTTATCCCTCCTCTGTTAAGAATACGTGGTTACCAATTTCTGCCGCTACCTTCAATTTATTTGCCCAAGAGGGACGCTTGTTGGAGTAATACAAACTCTTGGTCATATAGTATCTGGCGTCCCCCACTTCATCCAAGAGGACTCTGCCATTCAGAACATTATCCGCTATCTCGTAGAATGTAGAAGGAATATCACTCTCACCCCTCAATGCCGCCTGCAAGATAGGATAATTAGGATCATTCTTGTTCCAGCAGGAGAACTGATAAGGCCGTAGACACTCAGTAGCAGGGTAGGTATTATTAGCCAGGGCACGATTGCGAATGACTTGTGCTACAGCAACCTGCCCTTCATAGGGTTCGCCCCTAGCCTCACCGTATACTGTTAATCCAGTAACCTTAACATCAATTGGTCTTATCTCCATAGGCCTTTACCTTCTGTAATGCCATTTCTACTGCTAAATTTAGGACAGAGAGCCCAACATCTATCCCAATATTCTTAGCAGCATCTCCGAGCTGCTTAACAGCCTCTGTTCTCTTTTGCTCGGAAGTGAGGGTGTTGTTCTGCGCAAGCTTTGTGACAATATCTACCGCCATGGGTAGAAGCTTCTCCAGATATTCAACGATTCCCCGCTCGAACAGCGAGAGGATAAACCTCTCCAACCAAGTAAGCTTAGCTAAAATCAACTGTTTAATGTTATTCATTCTGCTTTCCCCCTATCGGTCTCTTGGTTATCAACCTCAATGCCAGATTAACTAAAGCAAACAACCCAAGCCCTATTGTCTGTATGTCCTGCTGAGATGTTATGCCTCCCGTTTTGTAGTCCACGACAGCAGCAATAAGAGCAGCTATATTGAGCCATATGGTCTTGCTATAATACCAACTCTTATTGCTACCGATCTCGTGCCCGATGTCAAAAATCTCTTTAATTATTCGCCACATGTTCTGCAAGCTCCTTCACTGCTTTAAACAACAATGCCAACATATCCAGAATATTTATTGAGCACTTACCGTCTTCTTCGTTTACTGTTACACCCATCGGGAATACATCTTTCACATAGTTAGCTATGAACCCAACATGCTCCCTCTGGTCTACCTTGAATAAGTATTTATAAACATCTATGCTCTTTATCAAGTTGAGTGCGGAGTCGGAGAATAGTTCGATGTTTTCCTTCATAGATATGTCGGATCCCTGATAGACAGTCCCCGCTACACTAAGATTGTCGTAAAGCAATACTGTCCTAGTTGTGCTACCAGCCCCAAATATAAAGAACAGGCCGTTACTAGTTAATCCTATTGTGCTGTCATGATCTGGATCTCCCCACGAGATCTTATTACCTTCCCCACTTGTCGGCATAAGAATGCAGGCGGAACCTGAGAAATTGTTGTAACCATTGCGGAAGTTCAACCCATAAGTATCTGAAGACGTGGTCTGAATGTCTATATGTCGGAATGTCGGAGTAGAGGGTAAGGAAATATTCCCGGATATTGTCCCGCTTACAGTAAGATTCCCGCTTATATAGGCATTCCCAGTCATGATTGTATCATCATACATATATATAGTTCTTCTTCCGCCGTAAGCAGCATCAGCTCTACCAGAGATTACAAAGTGACCCGTCGAGTTCTGAATCCCTATAAGACTATTATCATATGCTGGATCACCCCAAGAAATAAACGTTCCCTTCCCGGACATGGGCATAAGAATTGCAGCTTGATTAAATCCAGAGGATCCTCTTAGGTTGATTCCGTAATCCTGAGCGACCGATGTATTCAATGCAAAACCGACAGAAGTGGTATAACCATGGACAATCAAATTCTCATAAACATGAGTATCTCTCGATACACCGTTGGACTTACCAGCTATAATAAACTGGCCAAGAGAAGAGGAAATACCGATCAGACAATCATACGGATTGGTGTTTCCCCAGTTTATAAACGACCCGTCACCACCCGTCGGCATCAGGATAGCTGACTGGGTAAATCCATTGGAATTCCTGAAGTTTATCCCATAATCTTGATTAGCGTCTGCATTGATATCGATCTTTTTAACACCAATCGTGCTGGGCACTTGGTAGACAACATTACCAGTGATTGTTCCCGTTACATTCAAGTTGCCATTTATGGTTACATCATCCCACATCCCAATTTGGCGCCTATTACCCTTTGTAGGATCAGGCTTACCAGCAATTACCAGAGTATTACCCTGAGATAGCGATACGCCAATAAGAGTGTTATCATACGGAGGATCACCCCATGAGATGAAGTTGCCCTTGACCCCACCAGTCGGCATAAGAATATAAGCACCAGAACAATCAACAGCACCGCTTCTTAGATCTATCAAGCTAGTCTGATTGGTCTGTGGAGCTAATCTTATGGAAATCGGAATCAGCTGTCCACCAATATTGACATCATCATACAGATTGATTACTCTCCTTCCGCTGCTGTTATACCGCCCGATAATCATAAAGTCACCAGAGGAGTCCACCCCTATCTTAGATTCTCCGACACCCCAACCTCCAGATGTAGGCTGCCACTGAATAGCTGAGCCAGGAACACCAACCGGCATCTTGATAGCAGCCTGGTAAAATCCGGACGCATTAGGAGATAGATCTATACCAAAATTGATCCTATTCGGATTGGAAACCGTAACAGAGTTTACAGTAATATCTCCAGATACAGCCCCACCTCCGCCACCTGGGATGTAGCTAGACTTTATCCTCCCAGAAAGAGGCGTGCCATTCTCAAATACGTCTGATAGCGCCTGGAAATTCTCATTAGCCTTCTGCAGGTCGTCTCTAACCTGTGTGGGGCTTGTCCCATCATAGTTAAATGGCGTGCTATACCAACCCATATCTCATGCCTCCTAGCTCTGTTTCTTTACCTTCAAGATCAGTCCTCCAGCGTTTATCACAAACGTTACACCTGTGATTATACTAAGAGCAGAATCCATTGTAAAGGTGTAGAGCTTATTGCCGGCACTGTCGAAGAAGTAAATCTCATTTATACTTCCCCAATCTCCGGTTGCACTAGGGAAAGGAATCTGAGAAGAATTCTTGTAATAGTAGTAAGATACATCTTCCGAGTCAAACACAAACAAACCAGAGGAAACATTCACCCTAGCATAACCGTTGCCAACCTTCTCTGTCCCATTGTATCCTAGCCCGACAGAAGCAATGTTGTTCATATCGCTTATAATCTTATCAGATACTGTCTTTGTTAGAACTAACATCCTATCCTCCTATGCAATAATAAACATTGTTGTTCGTATCGCAAAAAGCTACATCGGAAAATGTAAACAATGGATGAGATAAAGACAATTCGTAAATATCAACCCCAGAACACAACCCATAGGTATTCTGATTGCCATCACTGAACATACCTAATTCGCAAGCGTCTACCTCAGAATCTACTAAATTACCAGAAACATCCACAATATAACTGGTAGCATCATTATAAGTCATAGCGAATCCGAGAGCAAGCCCACCAACAGAAATGCTACTGACATTGCTAAGATAGACACTACCGCTGAAAGATTCGCATCCTATAGTAAGACTACCAACCGGAATATTGGTTACAAACGATACCCCTGTAACAGACCCAGAAAGAATAAACACATTCTTTGTAGACACATTGTTTGGATCCGGCATCCATAAAAGCAGATACCAAAGGAAGGGATGATCGACATTGAATCCAGCTACAACAGATACCTCTACCCACCAAGTGGTGTATTGCGTCCAGACGGGACGATCTGTCCACTTACCTCTTCTGATTGTATACCCTAGAGGAGATTCAATACCTTCGTAGTTTCTAGATTGCCAATCGCCTATCACATTCCTAGCCTCCGCCTGATTTCATCCAGTTCCGCTAGTATATCCCTGCCGGATACAAACAGTCGATCATACACGTCTACCCTTCTGTAATTAGACCCTGCGTAAGGCCTACCTACAATAGCAAACTGGCCAGGGAAGGAAGGCTCGGTGGAATTCGTTAAGACACCTATATAGGAATCATGCCCCCAATTGCCACTATCCGGAACCCAATGGATAAGAGAAGAGTAATACTGCCCACTACCAGGGAGAACAATCGCTCCCTTAGAACAGCCTACACCACTTCCAGCACTGAACCAGGACATGTCTATACACGCTTCCACATTGGAATGAATGAGCTTCTGAGAGAAGTAAATACCCGTCATATGGAAATCCGAAAGGTCTATCCCGTCCTGCCAGTAGCCCATTACATGTATAGCACAAGAGCAGGGCTTGGCTGCCTCGTTCGTAGCTGTGCAAAGATGCAAGCCGCAGATAAATGGATCCGGGATCTCTGTCCTGGCAGGTTTAACATTGACCCTCGTTGTATTAGCATCCAGCTCTAGAGCTATACAAACCTTCCCGCCAGCATCGGAGGTAACTACAAAATTTGCACCCCAGATGTATTGCCTGCCGTTGTGATCGTCTATGTCTGAAAAAATGTTTACAATGTTGTTCTTGGCTGGATTAGGAATGTTCGGATTGTCAGATGTGCGAACAAATACACCTACTGCCTGCCTTACATCTATAGTGTTAATATTGCTATAGACTACAACAGGATTCCCGCTCAAAGAAGCACCTCCATTACTTCCCTTCTTCCCGCTCTTTGGCTTCCTGAACAAATGCCGCCTCCCTCGCTCTCTGTATCATAACTTTTATCCTGTCTTTGTGTGGAATCGGCAGTAATTCTATCGCTACCTCCGGTGGTATAAGACCACGTGCGTTTAATTCCAGGACGAGTGTAGTAAAGTTCTGCAAGAGGACAGGAGATGTAGTATGAGCATATACCTCTACCCTAAGAGGTGTCTTTGCTAAAAGAGGAAACTTATCTGTGCATAAGACCTTATACATGGCATACAACGTCATCACCCGTTCGATAAACTGCTCAAACTTGAGTGCACGAACTATTACTTCCGAAGAGGAGAATTGAGATGCTAAAAGAGCATGCGTGTAAGACCTTACATTCTTAGCACTGTGACCAAGCATGATCTCAGATATGCCAATAGTATCTAAGATGTTTCGCTCATACCGATCAGACAAAGTGGAGAGAACGCCTGGATCTATTTTAGGAACAACTTCCTCTACAGCCATGTCCGGGCTGTCTACGAGCACTACACCAGAAGGTTTACGGAGTTCGTTTACTACGTCTTCTCTTGTTAAGAGACCTTGGAAAGACTTCAGAATAACCGGAGGATATGCTAGTCTCTCTACCAGAGAGGGAAGCTGTTCTTCTATATCATTTATCCCTTCCTGCGCAGGTATGCACTGCTCGCCGTTTACAAAACCATAGATGTTCCCAGGAAGGTAAGATGGAACATAGAAGGCAAAAGGATGATCGGATACGAATGGGGATTTGAAATGGTCACGGATTGTATAATCTAAACCCAGTGTGGCCACATAACACGAGCCCTCTCCTGGATCCTTATACCAGACCTCATAGACCTCATAATACTCGTTCGGATTTAAGTCTACAATCCTTGTGAGCTCGTCCGTGGCACCGACTACATCAAAAAACCTGCTAAAAGGAGAAACAGTCCTGTCCGGAATAGATACAGCACCGAAGCGCTTCTCATACTCGTCTTTACCCATGCGGAGCACATAAACAAGAATCTGTGAGTCGTCGTCCATCTCTAGATCCGGATAATAAAAGAGAATATCAAAGGGAAAAACTGGGCGGAATTTTACGCCATCCTTTCTAGGCTCTACACGGAGGCCAATGAAGCCCCAGAGCTCGCCTAGTTTGGCTAGGTCATATAGAATGACATCTACGCCCTCTCTGTAAAAGCCATCTTGCACTTCCTTCAGTAAAGCATCCGATACATCTGGCTGGAGTTCAAAGATGACATTGTCGGAACGATAGATCAAAGAGGAGATTAAATTGATATACCTGCGGAGGACGTTTTTGGATGTCCGGATGTCTATGAATGACTCTAAGACACGCAAGTATCTGTCCACTAGGGCAGGACGCCTGGCTATGCAGGTAGATACTATCTCCCGAAGCTCTTCCTCAGATTTGCGCCTGTCTTGCCTGATAAACTTCTCAGACTCCACTACTTTCATAGCTCGCCCTTCTTGATGCCAGACTTGCCGTAAGCTTCATATCTAATCGGGTTGGACTTAAACACATCCGCTACAGCAGAAAAATCTTCTACATGCGCTTCCTTGCTAAGAAGAGAACGAGCTTCGGACATGTCTATATAGCCAGGAGAGGAAAGCAACTTCTGATTCTGTTTAGCCTGATACCGGCCCTCCTCACACTGCTCCAATAACCGTTCCTGCAAAGGAGAACGCTTGCCTTTTACAATGATATACATACGCACCTCCTAGACTAATCCAATATAACAATAACAAAAAGGAAGAAAAAAAGCAAGAGAAAAATGAAATGCCCGATAGGCAAGAACTTAACCTACCGGGCAAAACTGCTTGATCCTAAGCCTCTCCCCGGGGATATAATGGACAAAGAGCAGGAAAAGTCAAGGGGAATTTTACTGGTGGGGGGAGGGATCACACGGCGCCCAACAGTAGCATCCGAGCCGTCCCGATGGCGTAGTGCGCACTCTGCGAATGATCGTTCAGTCACGCAAGGAATGACCGGGTAGTCGCTATGTGAATGACCATTCAGTCACCCAAGCGGAGAAAAACAAAGTTTCCCAACGAAACTTAACGAGCGCCAGGTAAGGCTTACGTGAAGCTTAGGAATGATTATCGTTATCGATATAGTAAGCCGAACACAAACAAAACAAAGATTTGCTAACAACTAGTAATTGCAAAGAACAAGTTAGCCGAACAATAAGCAAGGAAGCAATCGATAATCGCTCTTGTCTGCAAAGAGAAGCAATTGTTCGCTCAATCCAGAAGCTAGTGGAAAACCAAGAAGAAAGTTAGCCAAAGTTAGCTAGGCCTAAGCCGAATAGCTAAGCACAAACAAAAACAAGAAAAGATAAAACGACTAGGAGAAGAAAGACTAAGCTAAGCAAAGCAACCGAACAACCCTTAGGCTAACCACTAGAAAGCACAAACAATCGTTAGTCACTAACGCTTAGGCTTAGGTTGCTAACCTGACTAGGGAAGAAACTACGAAACTATGAAACTATGATTGACTATGATGAGCCTTAAACAAGCGTTTAAGATGATCTAAACCATTGGAATTGTTAGGGAAATATGAAATTTTGCGATCTAGTTGATAATAATTATCATTCAGTCTTAAACAAGCGTTTAAGGTGGTCTAAGTTATTGAAAATACTAAGAGAACCGGCAAAATTGGGTTTTCCCTTCTTCCCTAGACCCCGGGGGTTTTAGGAAACGTGGTAACTTATTGACTAAGAACGGGTAGTTGTTCGTCTTTGTTAATCTAATCAAATACTTAGATTTTGTTCTTAAACAAGACGACTATATTACTTGAATGGAATTTATCAATGATTCCAGGTAGTTAGATTATGGCCATAGTTTTTGGGGTAACTTGACAAACCGTAGTCGACTATGATGGGAAGCTAGATTCCACTAGGGCGTCTTTGGAATGTCAAGAAAATTGATACATAGTTTCTATACTCTAGGGGGATAATACCTTTCTTCACTAAGTCAATTCACCAAGGGAGAAAATACTAACTAGCAAGAAGAATAGCGAATTTTCCCTTCCTAGTCAATAGAAAAAGGGATTTTCCCTTCCTAGCAAGAAAGTTTTCTACCTAGCCGATGACTAGCTGAGGGTTTATGCCAAGGGAAGACTTCTCTCTTGCAAGACAGGGACATTTCCCTTCCTAGCACCGTCTATTTTCCTGCCTAGTCGATAACACTCGAACGGGGTGTGTTTGCTCACTCGAACGGCGAATTGCTCTCACACTCGGCTACTACTTCCGAACGTGCCCGGTTTCTCTTCCCAGCTGAGGGCATATACTTGCCTAGGTGATAATCTTCTGTAGACGCCTTATTTTGGTCTCAGACGGAGTCTTTTTCTTGGGTATGGACAACACATCTATATATAGGCGGAGCTTCCTTCCTAGGCTAAAATAAGCCGTTTTTCGCTTGGCTTGGATGTTTGGTTTATGAGCATGCTAAGCTCACTTCCTGGAGCAAAACAAGCTGTTCTCAGACGGCTTTTCTGAAGCATATGTGCTCTCTCCTGGGTCGATTATGTGCTCCGTATTCGGGTGCTTTCCCCTGGCTCGAATTTTATACTCATTCTGATGATCGTTCTGGGCTTGGTTTTTGTGTGCTCACTCTGGAGCAATCTAGGGCTTGTTTTTGTGCATCCTGACGTGGGTCTTCTCTCTTGGCACAATTGTTTTTTGCCGTCTATTGATTCTCTGCTCTTCCGGATGCTCTTCTCTCGCCTGCTTTGTCTGTGCCTTCGTAATCGATGCCTTTTCCTAGCGGAGCGTTTTCTCTCTGGTGAACATTCTTTTCTTGGCAATAGGTATCCTGATCGGTGCTCCGGGGTGCTCTATCGAGTGTTCTATGTGTCCTGTTGTGGTTTAGCGCTATTCTCTAGTCGATCGATGCCGTGGTGATGTCTCTCTGATGCTGTTCCTTATTGCTGTGCCCTGGATGTGGTCGATCAGATATCTTTCTCTTGGTTTGCTCCTGGGCTGAAAAATTTTTTATTTTTTATATGAAAAAATACTTGACAAGTTGTTTTGTGCTTGTTATATGTCAAGTGTCGTTAGAAACAATAACCAACTAACCAACCAACCTTAGGAGGGTAAAATGAAACAGGTTGCTATGTTAAAACACGTGAGCTGGAGACACGGTGCTGTTGGTGGTAGGATAGCCATCTTTGCAAATGAGGATGGTTACCTGACTTTCAAGCCCATTGGGGGTAAAAACCCTCCAGTGGAGATTACTTACGCTATCCTTGATGCCGTTCTTGGTCGAAGATGGCGCCGCATGGCAGAGGAACTCTTCCGCCGGAATACCAACCCCTGGCGTGTAGATGTGCGCCAGGGAATGAGTGGTTGTCGGGATCTCGCAACCCGGCGGCTCATTGATGAACGGTTCGCTGAAATCAAGACCACGGCAGTCATCCACATTTCAATGTTCTGGAAGGTGCCGGGTTTCTCGGGTTATTTAGGGGAACTCGCCCCTATACTCGCTCGTCTGCAGGAACTCTATCCGCAGGTGACAGCCCAGGAGACGGAACCTGACCTGTGGGAGGGAGAGCTTGACGGCTCCTCATTTGAGATTAAAGTGCTGGAACCCCCGAGTCTGCGAGGTTTTCAGTCGGTAGATGACACGCCTTACCTCGGGTTGTGGAGCCCGGGGGAAGATGATTCCTGTCCCGAAGGTTCTCCGCTGGCGGAAGACTCTCTGCCAGAGATTGAGATAGTTTAGTTTTGACCAGGGCTGGGATCTTCCCAGCCCTTTTGTCTTTTGCCCCGCCTGAGGGGATTGAGTTTTGCTCTTTGACAATACAACAGCCGAATGCTGAATCTGCCCCGTGACTTCCGCTAGTTTATCCCGGTCTCATAACTGTTCCTATCCTTGCAAGCTTCCCTACGGGCTGAATTACTCTCCCAGAGATGCTCATTATACGCCTCACACTAACCCAACCCGCAAGCAACGCTATTCCTGTCCTGCCTATTCTTTCTCTCTCGGATGAGAATATCCGCTTTTGAATCCTGTCCGGCATACCCAAAAGGATGTTCAACCTCGCTCTTCAGACGTCTGTATACTTTCTGTGGATCTTCCTGTTCGGGATGTCTTCCGCCTAGCCGATAGCACCGCCTGCTTGTTCGCCTGCCTGTGTTCCCGGTGCTGAATCGATACCGCTGGTTGCCCTGCCCGAAAGGACTGCGACAAATGGTCTTTAGGACTGGGTCTTCCCTGGCTCCTGGTTGCCGTTCCTGCCTGGTGGTCTATCCGCACCGCTCTTGGGGGATGCTCTGGTCTACCCTTGGCTGTTCCTCTGGATACCCTGGCACGTCCTCGCTGTTTTTCTTGTGCTGTTCGACGTGAGGTGACAGCGGCAACGTAAGGTGACAAAGGCAGTGTAAATTAGGAGGTCGGAGCGACTTGCTCGCATCGCTTCCGGAAAGCCCACCAGCTTGCCCTTGGCCGCTCCTCTGGACACCCGGGCTCGTTCGGTCTGCTTTTTCTGCACCCTTTGGCGTAAGGTTCCAGCGGCAATGTAAGCGGCAGTGTAAAGAATGAGCGGCAGTTCGGATTGTAAGCGGCAGTATAAGCGGCAGTGGAAAGTGACAGCGGCAGTGCAGAAAAAATTTTTGTAAAAGCATAAAAATTTTTCTTGACAATCAATTCAGGCTGTTGTATATGTCAAGTGTAGTCGTTAGGTAGTAACAACAACCAAAAGGAGGGCTAGACATGAGTAAAGCTGATGTTTTGAAGGGAAGGTTCGGGATTTTGGAGCTCTGGAACGTCACGTTAGTTAACACAACTCCTCACCCGATTAGTGTGCTGTTACAGGGCGAGGTCGCGGAGATCCCAGCGGCCAAGCAACCATTGCGGTTACGGGAAGAAGTAGAGTTCACAGGAATTGCGGGGAACATCCCGCTCTTTCGGAAAGAATTCATCCTGGAGGATAACCTACCTCCAGAAGACGAATCTGGCGAGGTCTTATTCATAGTTCCCGCCCTAGTCGCACAATTGCTCAGACGACATCGGCGAGACTTGGTAGTCCCGCATGAGTTCGTGCGAGATGCAAACGGCAACATAATCGGTTGTCGAGGTCTCGCCTTTATAAACTAGTCTAATCTAGCTCAGGAGAGCGACTTTCGGGCTCGGACATACAAACATACCACCCCACTCGGAAGTCGCTCTCCTAGAGCCTAAAAATGGCCTGAATGGAGTGATGACCAAAAGGAGGGTAAGATGTTAGTAATCATTGCACGAACAGATGAACAAGACTCGCTAATTGCAACCGATAAGGTGACTGCATCTAAAGGACGACTGGGGGTGTTCCTGGCCAGCAATTGGGATGCATCGCCTAAGGTTGCGGAATGTGTTGCTAGGTTTCTTGAGTGCGAGTCCGTTGATGAGGTAAGAGAGAGAATCGAAGCCGGGGACTACAAGGTAGTTCCAGAACTGACAATATTGTAGTTAGACCAAAGGAGGGTCGACCATGTTGGAGTATCGTCTGAAAGACGTGAATATTAGGAACTTTTTTACCCTTAGCAACCTCTCTTTCGCTCCCGAAGGCAAACATGTTCGCATAGTCGGTCGAACGGGAGCGGGTAAAACCACAGCAATTGGAGCCATCCTGCATGCCTTCTCCTGGGTAGATACAAAAGGGCACAAGCGTGTTCCCGGCGCTGTGGTAGATTTTACCCTAATGGGAGAAGAGCGTCCAGAAATACCGGTGCATCCTGCCTTGGTCTTCCCACAGGCACACGAAGGGCATCCCACATTGCTTATCAAAGAGATTCTATATCCACAGCTAAGCAAACTCGAAAGCGAACTACGCAAAGTTAAAAGTAAAATCAAATTTCTGAACGACATGGCGGAATATCTAGAGTCATGCGAAACTGTCCCACCTCTTCGTATTACAAACGAGAGAATTGAGCTTATGAAGCAATTAGACAAGCTTTATGTGGATATTGACCAATACAGGCACGTGTTCGAGGCGGACCTCTTGTTCGTAAAGTGGAATGCCTACAAGGACTATCATTATCTCTCCTATGCCGAGAAGGTGGCTCTCTTGTTCAATTGCATCTACGATATAGAAGAGCGGCTAAGTGTCAGGTTTTTCAAGCTTGTAGACGACGGCGAGAGACTAAGCCCGGAATTTATTGAGAACATCAAGAAAAGGTGGCAGATTATTTACACCTGGAAGGAATACAACGAGGACTTGAAAGTAATGGTGGAGGGTTAACCATGAGTGGGAACATTGCGAAGTTGAATCAGTTGTTGGCAACCCCGAGCGTTAAGCAAAAATTCGTGGACGCTCTGGGCAAAGAAGCGGGCTCCTTCCTAGCTTCCTTAGTAGAAGCATACTCCAACACAGGGCTCAAAGATTGCGATCCTGGGGACGTCTTACGAGAAGCCCTAAAGGCGGCGGCTCTCAAGCTCCCGATCGTTTCTTCCCTTGGTTATGCTTATTTGATTCCCTACAAGCGGGGAAACAAGACAATTCCGCAGTTTCAGCTTGGTTATCGGGGGCTGATCCAGCTTGCTCTTAGATCTGGCCAATACAAGCGCATTGCGGTTACAGAAGTCTACGAAGGCGAGCGGATTATCAAAAAGATAACGGGCGAGATCGAGAAGCAAGGCGAGCCTCTTAGTGATCAAATTGTTGGGCTTATCGGCTATTTCCAGCTCAATTCTGGTTTCGAGTGTTGGGATTCCATAACCAAAGAAGAGGCAGAAGCACACGGTAAGAGGTTCTCTAAATCGTTCGACAATCCGAGCTCACCTTGGCAGACTGACTTTTGGGCTATGGCCAAGAAAACCCTGCTCAAGCGGATGTTATCAAAATATGGGCTTATCTCTGTTGAATTCGTCCAAGCCTTAGCACAGGACAAGGAGCCCGAGACAGAGGAGAAGGAAGAGCTTGAGTTTATAGACGTAGATTATTCTGAGATAGAGGAGGGTAAAGATGAAGGTCGAGAAAGTTAAAGCTTATGTCGAGGCGATAGAGAAAATGTTCGGTGAGGAGGAAGTCGTCTCTGTCGAGATGAACGAGTTCGTGGTCAAGGTGGAAACCACCTGGGATGTCTTTGTAGAGCATCTCAAGACCAACGACAGGGCAGAATGTTACGGCAGATTCGACAAACAGAATAGCCAGTTGATTCTCTCGTTTAGGTGTGACGACGGCTTTGTCCTAGTGACTAAAAAGCAGATCTAGTGAGTAAGACCCCTCCCGTCTGGGAGGGGAATAACCAAGCAGAGGAGGGTTGCTGTGATGAAATTCAATACGAAAGAACTCGTCGAAACATTGACAATCATGAACAAGATGGACAGAGGAACTTTCTCCCATTCTGAATTTGTATTCCTGAGATCAAGAGACGGGATAACTAAGCTATTTAGAATGAACGGCCATACAGAGATTGTTACAGAATTTCAAACAGACAATATCGACTGTGATGTGGCGGTTGAAAGAAAGGGCTTGCTGAATGCTGTCAAAGAGGTAGGGAAAAAGAATTCTACTATAACATTGGAAGTAAACAAGGACAATATGACCATGAAAGTAGGTAACTTTGTGTTGAAGCTCATCGATTCCTCGGACATAGTCTATCATGTGCACAGCGACATCCAGATGTGGCAGTTCCCTGTAGAAGAGCTCTCGAATGCATTTAACCATACTATCCATGCCGCAGGATGTGAGAGTGTCATGAACCCTAGCGTCATACACATAGTAGATGGAAAGAGGTTGTATGCATCTGACAATTTCAGGCTTGCAATATATGATATGAAGGAGTCTCTTGGCACTACCGAGAAACTATGCATTCACAGCTCCTCGGCTAAGTTTATTGCCGATGCTGTTGGTATAACGAAGGCGAAAACCGGGGATATCGGCGTCACGAATGATATGCTGGTGGTGAGAATAGGAAGACATACAATCGGAGTATGGCTGAGGGACTACATTCTTCCGGAATACGACCTGATACTGGCAAAGGAGCATAAAACTGTGGTCTATGTAAATGCTCATGACATGATCAATGCGTTGAAGCAAATAAAGAAAATCAGCAAGGCGGATTATGTCCATATTGAGATGGATCCAAACAACTCTGCCAGAGAACTCACCAGCGATATATACTTCACCGATAGCATACGTCTATTCTCTCGTGATACCGATGGAACTATTACCGCATCGATCGATGTTCCGGTAACGTTTGATGATAGAGAAAACGAGCGGGTGGAGAAGATATTCAACATACAATATCTGCTGGATGCTCTAAAACCTGTGGAGAAAGAAATAATTAGCCTATCTGATCCTGGAGCTGATAACGGCTGGATCGATATATATGGTTATCGCTATCGGGTCATGATAATGGGCGCTGAGTTGTTGTAAGAAACAAAAACCCCTCCCGAGTGGGAGGGGCAACCAACCAAAAGGAGGGTCATGGTCGGATGTTTGAAGATAATATAACACATAGCAGGGAGGAAGTCAACAGTATGTTTGAGCATGACATGGTGCTTTTCACTAAGAAAGAGTATGTCCCTGAGCTTGCGGACGTTGTAAAAGTGGTCAAGGATAAATCTAATACCAGGCACATTCCCGTCTTTCGTGGAAAATCCAGTCTGGTCACAGATGAGAAATGGCTCCAGAGGTGGTTAGATGAGCACTCTCTTCGTCTGGAAGATGTGTTTGAGAAATGGGAGCCTTTCCCGAAAGAAGGAAGCGTGGAGAACCTAGACAGCATAGAAGATCTGTTCAACCTTGCTGGAGACAGAATCCTTCTAGATGTTGCGCCTCAATTCCAAGCTAAGCTTGGTGGTAAGCAAATAATTCTTCTGAAGGGAGGTGAGAAACAGAATGCAGGTATAAGAGAGATGTATCCAGGGGAATTGGCGTTAATTCTCAAAGGCGACGGTGTAAAACTTAAAGACGTGTTTACAAGATGGAGGGTATGGCAATGAATCCGAATTATCTAGAACTGGTAAGAGGTGGCGGGTTAGAGAAAGGAAACAACGATGGATCAAAAAGACGAGAAAAAGGGGATATTATTGGGTGGAGAACGTTGTCAACGAATGATCCGTATATCTTTGAGATTTATGTCGAATGGGGTATTACCATCATTCTTGTTGATACCTGCACCGAGTGTGTGCTTATTGCTCACAATCCCTGGTATGCCTTTCTGTTTGTCATGCGCTTCAGAGGTATACCAGAATTACTTAGTTACCTAGAGGCACACTGTTCGGATTGCGATCGGTATGTTCTCGAAGACCCTGTGCATGGTTATGTCGCATATGTCCACAGACGTGATCTGATAGATGTTCTGGTAAGGTGTATGACAAAGACATCACGTTATATAAACCACCGAGAGGAGGTGTAGCTATGAGACTAGACGTTTTGAAATACAGAGTGATGGATCATGTCTGCAACATCGCAAAACACATCTGCATCGAACGGGGTTACCTGGCGGAGGGGTTTTACTTAGCTCAGGAGCTCAAAGACCGTTGGGATGAGATTTTTGATTCGGCGATGAAAAAGATACCTAGAAAGGAGAGAGACGACAATGGGAAAGACGATGAAGAGTAGGGAAGACGAACTGCTGGAGCATCTCTGCTTAGAGGTAATCAGATTCTACATTAACCACAAAGACTATGTGGCGGCTAATTACGTAAGTAAAGCGCTTGCTAGCGAGTGGCAATCTATCCTCCATCTCGCAGATGTCATGCAAGAGGTAGAAGCAGAGCGACAATTAGCCAGTAGGTGTAAGTCTGGTCGTGCTTATGAGTCTAAACGAGATTAAGATCTATAGCTCCAGCTCTGAGAAGGGATCCTCGTGCGAAGTTTGGGGAGTGCTCCTGGATGCGGGGGCTCTCCCCCGAACTGGTCTATTCGGGCGGACTTGCCTAGTATCGCACATGCACGGGGATCATGTAAGGAGAGCAAGGGAGTTTGAGTATCGTGGCTGTAGAGTGCTGTATCCAGGCAGAGACTTCGGGCATAAGAGCGTGATAAGGGTAGGGAATGTTTTGGTCAAAGCTGTGCTTCTGATGCACGATGTCGACTGCTACGGATTCCTTCTTCGGAAGGGTTCAGAATATGCTCTTTACGCTGTTGATACATACGACATCCCCTATCGATTCCCGAAGCTCAAGTGGCTCTTGCTTGGCGTCGACTATGACGAATACACGCTCTGGAACAGCGCTCTAAACCACGAGCTCCCGCTTAGCCTGGCGGAGCGCATATCCAGCTCGCACATGTCACTAGAGAGGGCGAGGCGCTTCCTGGCTAGGCAGGAATACGAAAACCTGGTGATTATGCATTATGGACAGTGGCTTAATCTAGAGCAAGCAAAAACCATGGGAGGGTTGTTATGGACGGAGATAAAATAAAGAGGGATTTTGAGGAGTTTCTCAGCAAGCATCCAGAGAATGTCATCGAGAAGGATGGTCTCAGGTTGTTTGTTTCAAGCGAATTATCGATGTTCTGTTTTGAATACGACTATCCTTTGGACTACGCAAGAAAGAAGTTAAAAAGATTAGGGGTTATAAGCAAACACACACTTGATGCATGGGATCCTGACATCAGAGGGAAGAGAAACTTCTATGTTCTAGACGGGGGTAATCTTTCGATAGATGAGAATGGGATTGTGGAGGAAGCTAGAGAGATCTTAGAACATGCGCCTAAGGTAGTATGGGAAAATCACGTATGGATCTGTAAAAAACATTTCCTCGATATTTGTAAAAAAAACAAGATTACCTATTTTCGGTTACTCCAAATACTTAGAAAGCATAGACTGGTTGGCAGGACGAGATCAACATATGACCGAGAGTCAAAGGAAGTTTATAACGTAGTAGAGGTTCTGTGGGATAAATGGGAGAAGCATACTGTAGAGAAGGTCAAGAGAATATTGGAAGAAATAGCATTCAGGGGAAGATTTATTGCACGAGATGATATAGTGCGTCTTGCTAAAGATATGTGCATGACATATAGGGACTTTGTCAATTTGCTGAGAAGGAACGACCTCATCAAAGAACGCATAGTAGCCTTCAGAATAGGGAGGGTGTGAGATGTTCCGGGGAATAGGAACAAAAAAGAGGATTCCTCTCAGATACAATCTGTTTATTGCGAGAGTCGGTAATGGATTTTCAAGTAGGGATATGGCTAAGATTCTCGGCATCTCACACGAGGCTTATTTAAATATTGAACAAGGATGGACAAAAAAGATAGACTATCGAGTGGCGCAGAAGCTGGTGGAAATGTTCGGAATGAGACCGGAGGAACTCTTTGCGGGTAAAGAATTCTCTATATGCGAAAACAAAAAACTATCTGAGAAGTTTAGGTTACTCGCTAGTGGAGAAGACGGAAACATGGAACTCGTTTGCATACAGACATAATGATCTTTTTGGATTTGTGGACTTCCTGGCGGTATCTCCAGAGCACGGGACACTTGCTGTACAAGTTACAACCTCTTCCAACAGAGCCGCTAGGAAGAGGAAAATCCTAGAACACAGAGAGACAGTAGATGTGTTGCTTCGGGCAGGGTGGCGTGTTGCCGTCCTGTCCTGGAGAAAAAAGGGTAGATCATGGACTCCAGATCTGCTGGAGATAACCTATGAGATGCTATCTGAATGAGGTTAAAACATTCCTGGATATTGCATTCGATAAGTTATTGGATGATGAATACATCCTACTGCAATATGCCCCCAATGGCGATAAGTCATTTACTGGTCGCTTTGCTGGTAAGAAAGAACAGATTCTCGATTTCGTATCTCAGCATCAGGACTATGCCTACGGGATCCATCTCTCAACAAGGAAGGTAAGCAACCTAGAGCTGTTCAACGAGAGGCACAACATGTCCCTGACTTCGCCCTACAGGTTGCATTTCATAGCTATTGATCTAGACCTAAGGAAGACATGGCCACAAGAAGACTTTCCAGAGTTCGAGTTGTTTGAAAAGAGCGTCCTCAATTCCCTAGTGGAATACTTAGGTAAGATGGGATTTAAGCTTAACCTACTTGGTTACACGAGCGAGCACGAAGGCAAGAGAAATTGGCTGGGGATCATATCTATTGTTCCGAAGCCCTGGGGATACGACCCGCTGTCTGTTCTGCTTGGTTGGAACGATCTGGCTTATGTAGATCGTGGTATCACATCGCTTAAGGCTGTCCGACTGCTCGGAACAAGGAACGGAGAATCAGAATCTAGGCTCCTGAAATTCAGAAAGACTCCGAGACAAAGCATCCCTCTGGCTAAGAGAAATACAAACAGAAACATCTCATATTCTGACTTCCCAGCAGAAGGGGCACTTGATAAAATTCTGGCAAAATATGGATACAGAGCACAAAGGACAAGGAGAGGATATATGATCAAATGCCCGTTTCATGATGACAAAAATCCGTCCATGCTGGTGTTTGAGGATGGGCGAGGGGCATACTGCTTTGGTTGCAATAAGTATTACCCCATCTCGAGGGACGGTGAGTTTATAGTTAGGGAGGATTGGTATGGAACTAAGAGTAGACTTTAAACAGAAACTATTTGAGACAGAAGGGATCCCAAAAACTGTAGTTCTTCCCTACGGAGAAAGAGTGACATTCTCAACAATGTCCGAGGGTGGAAGGAAGCTTGCCCTTGGCTTCACTAAACTGGTCTTAGATGGTGTCTGGTTCGGATATGTCACAAAAGAGAAGCGTGTATCTGCTGTCAGAGACAACTTCATCGCATATCCTATCGGGCGGTTGAAAGTTGGGGACGAAGAGTTTATGTATATCTTCTACACGCTAGGGTTTCACTTCACACACGAGAGAAGCGGTATTGTAACAAACGAGGTTATAGATGTTTCGAAGGTAGAAGCGTTTGATTATTCTACTCCTGTTTTTGCCAAGAATCCGAGCACATATAAACTCTACCAATTCGGTTTTCAGCCGCTCTCCAGCGGTGAATGGGAGTTTATCGATCGCAACTCTGAGGAAATCATGCTGGCGCAGAATATACGTGGAATAACGGCACTGCGGAGGTTTCCGACAGGAGAGATTCTCGCTCTAGGAGGGCAGAAGCTTGCATTTGCTACAGATGCGGCTCTGCATCTTTACTCCGGTGCTACAGCGAGAGCTATACTCACTAGACTCATAGAGGAAGCAGGCAAGACGGGGACTTACAATATATCGCCAGAACAGCTCTCCCTGGTCGAGTTTTCTAGAGAGAACGAGGCTTTTAAGTTCTACGAGGAACACTGTCCTGGTATCATATTATCTCCAGAGGAAGTCCAGCTGTTAATCAGACTCGCTGATAACTTTAGAGTCGATTCAATCACCTACAGACTCACCGAAAACGGAATGACGCTGATTCTAAAGGAAAGAGGGCTTGTGAGAGAAGTGCCCATGGATGTCTTTCTTTCGTCAAAGGGATTTACTAAGCTGGATGGTTATTCTGGTGTAGAATATCTTACAATGTCTGACTATGCTAGGTCTAAGAAGACAAAGATTCAAGCGGTGTGGCTCGTCTTTGCTAGATATCTCTTACACAAGTTCGGAATCGACTCTAATGACCTAGCGAAGAGAACTTACGAGGAGGTTCTTAAGACCATCAGACGTATCGTATCAAGCGCAAACAAGGTGCCATCTTTGAAACATCTGCAGATGTCGATGAAAGAACAGGCGACCAGTGGGATATTCCACACAGTCCACAAGTATATCGAGGATGGTAAGGCCTATATTCCTAAGCTAGAACTGCTGAAATACATAAAGCTGAATGAGTTTGCGTATCCGGGGGATTACCAGACATTCTCCAGGATCTTGTCGGAAATTACGGACTCCTACAATTACGGCAGTATGGATTGCTTTGTGTTTGCACTAACAGAAGAAGAAATCAAACAAGAAGAGAAGGTTGAGAGCAGAGAAGTATTGAAAGAGTTCCTCAATAACTCCGCAGAAGATGTTCTTACTGAGATTCCAGAAAAGATGCTGGACGAGGTTAGACCACTTGGGATTGTCTTCATAACTGGCAATGGCAAAGCTAAGATGAGAATGACGCCTCAGGAAGTAGTATTTGATGTGCTCGGAAAGATAGAAAGAAAGGCCTCAGTGGGTCTGCAGTTTGACAGCGAGGATATTGCGAGAAGAATGGCTACCGTGTTTGAGCCGTATGAGCCCAAAGTTTCTGGAGATATGATTCTCTTTGGCGACACAGATTACGGTTACGATAAGTATTATGTGAGAATATCTGAGGATGGTTATCTGGTTTTTGAAGAGGGGAACTAACCATGAGAAGGGAACCGAAAGTCATAACGGTATGGGGATTAGCAGGTAGCGGAAAAACAACATGGCTGGCGAATACCCTAGTTCAGCTCAAGGATAAGTTTACAGCAGGCAATACACTGCTTCTGACGTTTTCCCGTATGGCAACAAAGATGCTGAATGAGAAACTACAGCAACAGGAACACACTCTGCAGGTGTCCACATTCCACAGCTACATCGCCCAGCACTACAGAAGGGCTGGTTATGCTTATGCTCCCTTGCAATTTGATCGGATTTCGGAATGGTTCGAAGCAAAGGGTTTCCCTAGGATCAGGCTAAGATATATGCGTGGCGGATTCTACCAAGAGACAGGGCACTTCTACGACCACTTCAATAACTGCAGACTACTGCTCAAACAGCCCGAAGCATACTGGGAAGAAAGCGGAGACTATGTCCAATACGGCATGTCACCTCAGGAATTCAAACAACTGTTTAACGAATTTCGAGAATACATGTATAGCCTGGGAAAATTCGATTACACAGAAACGCTTATGCTCGGGCTCAACTTGAGTATTGAGGTTCCCTACGTGGTAATAGACGAAGCAAACGATATTTGCCCGTTGGTCTGGCGACTAGTCAGAAAGTTCTGCTCAGATACCATTCTCTTGGTTGGGGATCCTAATCAGAACATCTATACCTTTGCAGGAACCAGCGATAAGTATCTTACATCATACGAACCCATAAAGCAGCTCACCCTCAGCTATAGATGTTGTGATGAGATAGCAGAATATGCGAGGCGATACCAAGTCTGGGGAGAAAAGATTGTTGGGAACGGCAAACATGGGAAAGTCAGACAGATTAGCCACTACTCGGAAGGGATAGACCCAGAGAAAGATACTCTCCTCTTGACATACAAGATTAGGACAGCAGAGAAGATAAGCAACATGCTGTGTAGTGAAGGAATTCCGCATAAGCTGTTCGATGATCTTCCCTTTAGTTCTAAGGTCAACGCCTTAGTTAGATTTTGGACTGGTCTAGAGCATGGATGCCTTAGGATGCGAGATCTGAAAGTGCTGGACTATATACCAGCTAAGTATGCGAGGAATAAAACCCGTCTGCTGGAAGTGGCAAAGATTCTAGAGGATAAAAGCGTATTAGATTTTCCAGAAGCAGAAGTTTTGGTAAGCGGGCTCAAAAGAATGGGGATATACGGATTGTGCAAGGTCATTAAACTGGATAGAGAAGAGAGCGAATTAGTCCTAGAGCTGATCAAGAATCCTGCTTGGTATGACCCTAAAATAAGCGTTATGAACACACACAAAGCGAAGGGCTCAGAAGCAGATGTAGTTATCATGTATCTGGACTTTTCGGATAGAAGGGAGATGGACGAGAAAGAAAGAAACAAGGTCATCTACACAACAGTGACAAGAGCAAGAAATGAGCTGTATGTCGTTGAGTAAATCGATAAGTAAATCAATAACTTACACTAGGCTTTTCTCTACGAGCCTAAAAATGGCCTCAGAATCGAAATTTGAAAAGAACGATGGAACATACGTGGCGGTTTAAAAATCGTCGTTCTAGGGCAAAACAGGAGGCCTTGGGAATGAACGAGTTGATTGAGAAGAAACTGAAAGATGGGATCTACGTAGATATCACTCCACTGGTTGGCGCTGTCTGGCACTGGATACAGATTCACACAGAGAAGCCAGAGATTGATCCTATGGGATGGTCAGAGCTATTGACTAAGGGAGAAGAATGTGATAAGCAAGAGACGACCACCTGATTCCTCGTTAGAGGTTAGGGTGGCATCGGCGCTTACCACCGGTCATTCTGAGGCAACCCATTTGCACCCCCTCGTTTGAGGGGGTTATTAATTTCCCCAGAAAACTGTTGACTAAAAGAAAAAGATATGGTAACCGGAAGATGATCGCCCGATTCCTCGGTTTGAGGTTAGGGCGACCATAGTAACTAGGGCAGGCGTTCTGCGGCTAGGTCTCGGGTTCGGCGGGTACCCCCTCACACGAGGGGGTATTTATTTTGCCTACTCTTCTGGTAGCTCTGAGCACTTGAAGATACCGAATCGCTTGGCAATAATCGGGTATAAATCCTCCGCATAACTAGGGTCGATGATGATCTTTGGTTGTGGAATCTTCTTCTCGTCTGGATAGTTAAATATCGCTTTCTCGAATCTCACATTCTCTCTGACTAGATCTAACAATACAAGAACAACATCTAACCATTTGTCGCCCCAGATCTGTCCTAGCCTTTCCTCAAGCTTATCCCGCATGGTGGCATAGACTAGGAGCAACACTTTCTGGTAATCGTAATTCATGAAGACCGATAATGCATACAAGAGGTGTAGGAAAGTATATTCTGAACTACCTACCCTAATTCTACGAAAGATCTTGCTTCTAAATTCTGGGCTTTTGTAATAGTCTAAATCGTCTAACTTGTATTGGTTGTTCTTGATTCTTTCTATGGCAAGTAGTGTTCTCACATGATCCATAGCTATGCTGTCAGTTTGAGTGTCAGGTCGCCTATCTTGATAACGTTAGTTGCCTTCTTGTTAAGCTTAGTTTCCTCTTCCTCCTCGTACTGATCTGGAGCTATTCTTCTTAGGAACTTGTCATAGCACTCCCAGCATAGAGCGGCGGCAATCACCCTGTCATCATGCCATCCGCTTTGAGCTTCTATAACTGATCCATCTTTGACAACCCTGGTCATTTCCTCGACCAGTTCCTTAGACCTGAGAATGATCTTCCCTTCCGTAAGTGCACCACGGAATGCGCCGAGCAGGGATACCTTGGTCTCTGCCGTGGTCTTCCAGTGTCTCACGAAACTTTTCCTAAGGGCGTCCTGCCTACTGTAGAGATATTCCCTGGATTTTCTGATATTGGTGTTAAACACTTCCTTTAGCTCTTCCGGAAGATTTTTAACCTCTGGAACCCAGCCTTCCTTCTTGAGCTTGTCTATTTCTGCTAAGGTAGAGTGACCTACCCCGGTGACCTCTAAGATTACCATTGCGCTGTTGTAGATTGACGCCAGGAGAAGAACATATCTAGCCAATGCTTGAGGATCTACTTGATTATCTGCAAATTCTGCCACCTGCTCAATTCTGTCCTTGTAGCACTTAAACACTTGTATAACAGCGTTATCGGAATCCATATTAGCTCCCATGGTTGGGTCTACGCCAACAGCATACACTCCGCCTTGTTCCGGCTTTTCAAAGATGGTAAGATTGGTTGCGGAAGAGTCTTTTTCGATGATAAAGTTTCTGTTGTAGTAAATCCGATAACGCTCCGGTTTGGCTTCTTTCACATAGTCCAGCTGAGTATTGATGATGCTCGTATTAAAGAAGCGCATACCAGAAAGCTGGAAGGCTTGGTATTCCGTGAATGGGAATTCCTGCAAACAGAAGTTTTCATCGTTCATGTATTGTTCCGCCAGCTGTTTTCTCCACCAAGCAAGCTGAGCCATTGATATTTCCACGCCGTAGAGCTTCTTGACCTGTCTTATCCAAGCCGCTTCTTCCGAGCTAGGAGAGTATGAATAGAACTTATAAGCTGTCGGCTCTTTGTTGGGGTCAATCCTATAATCTTCTTTCAACCACCATCCTAGGAAGATCGCCTTTTGCACAGGAGATTTCTTAGCCGTTTCCCACATGTCATAGAAGTCGTTGTAGCCATTTGCCGTAGATTCGTAGATGAACATCCGATATGGATGCGAGTTAGAGAGAGATGCCCTCACAGCAAAGAGGTCTTCCATATTCTTGAAGTAGGCAACCTCGGATGCGTGTATGTAGTTGAAGCCTCGAGATCGACCTACAGTTCCTTTCTTGTTCGATCTGTCTGAGGTATATAAGTAGTGAATTTCCGAGAAGTTATCGAACCTAGTGAAGTCCCTTGTGTTAGTCACCA
>Ga0315272_10000149_pt1 | contig 32128 bp, 32 predicted proteins | sample C3_middle_MG_FD_203918 | JGI IMG/M metagenome (GOLD analysis project Ga0315272, IMG submission 203918) | Sediment microbial communities from Yellowstone Lake, YNP, Wyoming, USA - C3_middle | ecosystem: Environmental > Aquatic > Freshwater > Lake > Sediment | place: USA: Wyoming | collected...
GGGATTGATGGGCTCGCGTTGGCGAAGTTTTGTTTGACTTGTGCGGTTGAATTTCCTATCCTTCAGCCTATACTACGAGATCAATCAAGTTGCACAAAAAAACTATATGTACAATTGTCTGCAATGCGGGTATGAAAGGTATCGTGGTGGATCTATTCTCGTATTATCTAACCTAGCCCATCATTCAAGCGGGACGCCTAAAGGCGCCACTTAATTAAAAAGTTAGCGAAAACATAGCAATGAAACTATCAAACTACTTTGCAGTGGCTTTGCTTATCTTTCCTCAATTCACAATCGCTTGCGTGCGACCCACTTTTGTCGATTCAGTACTCTCTCCAATCAAGGAACGTGGAATAAACATCAATGAGACCTTCCGGGAACAACCCGGACTTGAGTCGAATTGTGTGTATGCAGCAACCTGGCGAGAAACAACACCGACAGGGTTTATAATTAAAACTTACGTCACGACCTATGCCAAGGAGGGATTGGCGAAAATCGCGGATTTGCATTACCCGCTCCAAGTGGACTATCTATGGTACGGTCCAAGGATCCACATTAATCCTGGAGATTTTAAGCTACAAAAAACAGAACACACGTTTGGTGTCAATATCTCCTGGGAGTTCATGAGCTCCACTCTTGATGAAAGTTATGAGCAGCTGGTATTGATAGCACCAGATGGTCATTCCCAACTTCGTACAGTACTTTCGATGCCAGTCAATTCGGGACTAGCCCCGCGAAATTGCCCCGAAGAGTGCAACAATGAAGGTTGTACGACTCATTGCGATGGCGAAAACACCTTGACGACAAAAAATGTGGTCTTAGGAGAGAAAGATCATCTGGGCTACAAAGACATTATTGTCAAAACGACTAGTACGGAGTTTGATCCGAATGGAAAACGTCCGGACAGTGCGCGCAGCGGCACAACATTTACATATATCTGGAATGGCAAAGAATATGTGGAACAATCGCGCTAAAATAATGATTACATACGGCCAGCTACGCCGGAGCATGAGTCGGTACGTTCGGTTTCATTGAGTGCATACCAAGCAATGGAGTTTGTAATGACTGATGTCGTTATCGGTACCGGATCGATTGGTCGGGCCATCGCGCGGCGGGTGAGCGAATGACAGTTTGCAATAACTCCACTGGACCTGCGCAAAAATCCTCGCAGGCCCGGTGTATTCAGACATTAGGCTCCCATGAATATTCGAGTTTTCTATTGTAGTTTAACTGACAATCCCATTCGATGTGTGGGATGACACTAACCTCAAGCCGGTCGGAGAGATCGAACGCACACTTGGTCAGAACCCACGTAAATGTTTGTATTCAGCTGAAACAACGAAACTAATGGGAAATCAGTTAATGAGCGATGTGTTGAAGGCATGCTATGGAGATTCCCGCCAAACTTGAATTGGCCAGATCGAGCGTGTGCGAACACGCTGTCTCCAACAGCTCCGATTCCTTCTGTAGCGGACTGGATTCTGAACTCGATACAACATTGCAAAACCACTTTGAGCAAGTTATGAACTTAACCAGTATCAATGATGGCCCACTCAATACGGACGACGACTTACAACTTGAATTGCTAAAGCATCGATATCATGGCATTTAGCGTAAAAAACAATTACGCATGCCGTGAGAAAAATCCCAACCCCTCATCAAGAGGGTCGCGCTAAAGCGCGCCACTTAACTTTACGTTTGCTGTCATGATTTGGTTACTATTCTCCCACCGACGTCGAGAGGAATTCAAACGTTGGTTTTTCGCACCGGCGAAGTGGTGGGAAAGATTTTTGGCAGCGCTAGTCTCCGCAGTCGTTTTTGCCATATTTGGATTGATAGTTCGATTATTTGCAGCGCCTTTGCCATTGGCACCCTTGGAGACGCTTTTTCAAATAATCCTGCTTTGGTCTGGTCTGTCGGCACTTGGTGGGGTAATACTTGGCATGCTCTTTCCGAAAGTTATGATCTGCATCGTATATCCATTTTCATTGATCAGCATAGAGGTTGATACCAATGTCTGCTAACCAATTATTCAAGCGGGTCGCTCCGCAAAAACACAGCGCCCCTTAATTCGTTTACACCTTCGAGCAGATGCCGACTCAAGAACTTAACTTGGCAATCCCCAAATGAAGCACTTTAACATGGCGGTTATTGTATTGACGGCGTCCTGCGCTTCTCACCAGACAATCCCGGAGAACTGGAAACTACCTGCGTCAGCAGTAGGCGAAAAGTGTCCCGACATATCGGGCCACTACCTGGATTCAGGGGAAGCGATAGATAAGAAGTCACATGTCTATTTGCATACTGGATGGTTCTTCGGGGATTACGAGAAATACGCCGTGCCACCTGGAAAATGGATGGAGATACGCCGAATCTCGATACTGCAAAATGCAGCGAATCAATTAGAGATCATAGCCATGTCTGACAGCGGCATGACAGAAGGACGACGGATACTTAAGAAGGAAAACGATGACTTCTCCTGCAAAGATGGGTGGATAAGAATTACTGGGTCAACCGATTTCGGCACATCCAGCGCAAGGGAACACTCTACCTACATCCGGTCTTTTGCCAAAGCGGACGGCTATCTGATAGAAAAGGAGGAGTACGACTCTTTTGGGATGATCTCGATCATCCCAATCGCCGGATCTGGCACGCGTTGGTATAGGTTCTCGCGCGTTGAAGGTCGAGGTGTTGAAGCGCCAGTTCGCTAACTGCTCCCCTGACTTGAATGCGCTGCACCTGTCGGGCAGAGGGCTGATCTCAAACGTTAGGCATAAGGAGGATCACCATGTATAGAACGATGAAGACCTGGGTCACGCTGCTTTTTCTTGTCTATGCCGCCCATGCGCATGGGCAGACCGCACCAATAGTCGTAGACATTCCGACACGTCCGGACGTCTATCAAAGAATGCTTGTCCTGTCTGCTCAAGACCCGAAAGCAGCTGTCATCATGTTTGCGGGTGGGCACGGTGGCCTTCAAATTTCTCCGAGCGGATCATTGAACTGGGGAGAGGGTAACTTCCTTGTCCGGACCCGACAGCTTTTCGCGAATCAGGGATTGATGGTGGTGGTAGTTGACGCACCGTCTGATCGACAGAGTACACCGTATCTTTCCGGGTTTCGCCAAACTCCCGAGCACGTCGCGGATATCAAGGCGGTCATTGTCTGGGTGAGGGAAAAGGCAAAGATACCGGTGTGGTTGGTTGGCACAAGCCGTGGCACGCAATCCGCGGCGTTTGTCGCCACAGAGCTTGGTGACCAGGATGGGCCGGACGGCTTGGTGCTGAGTTCGACTATCCTCACTGACAACAAAGGGCGCCCCGTACCGGCCATGCCCCTGGGCAACCTGCGTATACCTGTTCTGGTGGTTCACCATGAACAAGACGGGTGCGGTCACTGCGCATTCAGTGACATTTCTACCCTGATGGAGAAACTAGGTGACGCCCCTAGAAAACAACTGCTTTCGTTCAAGGGTGGCGAGAATCGCGGCAACCCCTGTGAAGCCTTTTCTTACCACGGGTTCAATGGGCTTGAGCACGAAGTCGTCGCGCAGATTGCCACCTGGATATTCGCGAAATAATCAGAAACACACATGATGCGAAATTTCGGTCGCTGCGCGATGAAACGACTACAGGACAGGTCTAAGAAAGATACACACACCACGCACCAGTCTATTTAACCAGCGCCGCCGTTTCCTGCAACAATTCGCGTGCCTTGGTCGCCATATCGTGCTCAGGTTTGAGCTTCAGCAATTGTTGCCAGACGGTACGGGCTTCGATGACATTGCCTTTGGCACGGTGCAATAACAGGCCCAGGTTCACATAGGCATGGCCAAAGCTGGGGGCACGTTTGATCGCCTCGCGAAAGGCCTGCTCGGCCAAGCCCACGTCGTTATTCCGCCAATACATCGTGCCAAGATCGGTGCGTACACCAGACAAAGCCGGATTGATATCAAGAGCAAGCCGATAATAGATGATCGATTGCCCTGCATCGCTCTGGTCGTAATACAGGTTGCCCAGGGCGATCGCCGCGTCAATATCGTTGATATTTTTATTGAGCCGTTCTTTGAACTGGTCAACGGAGGCCTTGTCTTCCATGGATACTATCCTTATATTTTATAATTCTTTTCTTCGACAAGCTTAAGCCCAATTCATCCCGATCACCGCCACGCAGACAGTCAACACGCCCAAAATTATATTCACCCCAACCAGCTTGCGTATCGTGCCAAGCATTGTGCCCGCTTCTTTCCAGCTTTGGCTGGAAACCAGTCGCCTAAATTTCAAGTAGCAACCAAAGTACACGTGGCCGTATATCGCCATCATCACCAGTCCCAAAGCCAGCATTACATGAACATGACGCGGCACGCCCGTAAAGCCGCCATACAAAAGAATCATGTAAAAGCCGCTGAGCAAAAGCACGGCTACCGCTCCCCATACCCAGATGAAAAATCGGTGGAACACCCTGTTCCACAAGGGTAGGCGTTGCGGAGGTTCGAGTACTTCTACCGCTGAGGGACGTAATATCGCGTGGGCGAAAAACATGCCGCCTACCCAGAGCATGGCGGCAAGTAAATGAAGAAGTTTAAGAATAGCCATGATGAATAGTTTCCGTTCATTGAAGAGGCGACACGATACCTGAAAATAACCCTCTTATCATCGCTGCGTATCGTATAGCAGTTCGCGCACCGGCCTGAAACTCTTGCGATGCACCACCGATACGCCATGTTCGCGCAACGCTGCGATATGCGCGGCCGTCGGATAACCTTTGTGATCGGCAAAACCGTAATGAGGATGATGTTCGTGCAAATCGAGCATCAGTGCATCGCGCGATGTTTTCGCCAGGATAGATGCGGCGGAAATGGCAGCGACCTTGCTGTCACCCTTGACGATGGCTTGGCTGGGAATGCCGGTTTGCGGGCAATACAGGCCGTCTACCAGTACCTGCTGCGGCTGGATATGCAAGGCCAGCACCGCTCGGCGCATCGCCAGCAGCGTGGCCTGCAAGATGTTGAGCTGGTCAATTTCGTCGACCTCGGCGTAGGCCACCGCCCACGCCAGCGCGCGTTCGCGAATGAGGGGCGCGAGCAGATCGCGCTGCTTTTCGGAGAGTTTCTTGGAATCGGCCAAGCCTGCAATTGGGTTGGCCTCATCGAGTATCACGGCCGCCGCGCTGACCGGGCCGGCCAGCGGGCCGCGCCCCGCTTCATCGACGCCGCAAACGAGAATGATGGTAGACATCCTACAGTCAGTATTTTGCAAGATAAGGGAGAATCGCCGCCGCCGCTTTCTGTGCGGTGTTCTGGCGCAGCGTCCGGTGTAGCTCAAGAAAGGTTTGTTCCAATTCTGCAACCGCATTCTTGTCATTCACCAGATTCAGCAGTGCCTGCGCAAGATTCTCGGGCGTGGCATCTTCCTGCATCAATTCCGGCACGACGAAGCGCTCGCACAAGATATTGGGCAAACCATAATAAGCCTGGTAGCCCTTGGGTTTCATCAGCCGAAAGGTCAAAGCATTCATGCGATAGGTGATTACCATGGGCCGCTTGAGTAGCGCGGCTTCCAGCGTGGCGGTTCCCGATGCGACCAGCACACCATCTGCTGCGATCATCGCATCCTGAGCATGGCCGAACAGCAGGGTGATCGGCAGCTCATATGCATCGCAGTCGTAAATGGCCTGCTCGAAAATCGTGCGTGTCTCGCGGCTCACCAGCGGCACCAGAAAACGCGCGTCCGGTAATTTTTTCAGGATCAGCCTGGCAGTTTCAATGTAGATGCGTGCGAGATTTCTGACTTCACTTTGGCGGCTGCCGGGCAGGAATGCAAATACTTTTCCTGGCGGGAGGATGCGCATTGCCTCGCGCATCTCGGCGCGCTTCGGTTGCTCAGGCAACATATCGGCGAGCGGATGTCCGACATAATCTACCGGCACGCCAGCTTGTTGGTAGAGCTTGGGCTCATGCGGGAACAGCGCGAGCATGTGCGAAACCGCGCGCTTGATCTTGTGGATGCGCTCGCCGCGCCATGCCCATATCGAAGGACTGACGTAATGGATGGTGGGAATGCCATGTTCCTTAAGTGAGAGTTCCAAGCCGAGATTGAAGTCCGGCGCATCGATGCCGATGAACAATTCCGGACGATGTTCCAGAAAATAGGCGCGTAGCTTGCGGCGTATGCCGACGATCTCAAAAAAGTGACGCAGCACTTCAATATATCCGTTTACCGCCAGCTTTTCCATCGGAAACAGCACTTGCATGCCTGCGGATTGCATTTTGGGTCCGCCGATACCCACGAACTTAATATCTGGTCGTGACTCCTTCAACGCCGCCATCAAATGGCTGCCAAGCATGTCCCCCGATGCTTCGCCCGCGACGATACCGATAACAATTTTTTGAGTCATGAATATTAACTGGGATTAACGGATGATGCCTCGCTCGGAGGTGGCCAGAAAATCCGCCAGCAACTGCAACTCAGCATGTTCAGAGGCTTGCGACTGAATCTCGGCTTTGGCCTCATTCAGACTGAGGCCGGATCGATACAAGGTCTTGTAGGCGCGCTTGATTGCCACGATTGCCTCAGCGGAAAACCCGCGGCGCTTCAACCCTTCCGAATTGATACCTTGCGCCTCTGCCGGGTTGCCGGCAACGGTGACATAAGGTGGCAGGTCCTGCGACAAACGTGCCTGAAATCCCGACATCGCGTGCGCGCCAACCCTTACAAACTGGTGTACACCAGAGAGGCCGCCGAGAAACACCCAGTCACCCAAATGTACATGACCAGCCAATTGCACCGCGTTGGCCAAAATAATATGGCTGCCTAATTGGCAATCGTGCGCCACATGCACGTAGGCCATTATCCAGTTATCGCTGCCGATGCGGGTTATGCCCTCATCCTGCACCGTACCGATGTTGAGTGTGCAGAATTCGCGGATGGTGTTGTTATCGCCGATCTCCAGACGCGTCGGCTCGCCTGCATACTTCTTGTCCTGTGGCATCGCGCCAACAGAACTGAACTGAAAGATGCGGTTGTTCATACCGATGCGAGTGTGTCCCTCAACCACCACATGCGGTCCAATCCAGGTTCCCGCGCCAATCTCGACGTGTTCCCCAATGATCGAATACGCACCCACCTCGACATCGTCGGCAAGCCTTGCGTTCGGATGGATGATGGCGGTTGGATGATGCATCATTACACCGCTTTGACCGTGCAGATCAGCTCCGCTTCGGCTGCCAACTTGCCATCCACTTCGGCGGTCGCACTGAATTTGAACAGGCCGCGCTTGCTTCCCATCAGGCTGGCCTTGATGATCAATTGGTCGCCAGGGCCGACTGGATGCCTGAAGCGCGCTCCGTCGATACCTACAAAATAATATACTGATTTTTGTCCGGGCTTCTCGTCCGGGGTTTCGTTCGGTTTGGCCTTCATCGACTTGAACGACAACAACGCGGAAGCCTGCGCCATCGCCTCTATGATCAGCACGCCGGGCATCACCGGATGATGCGGATAGTGGCCGGGGAAAAACGGTTCGTTTATGGTCACATTTTTCAGTGCAACTATGCTCTTGTCCGGATCCATGGACAGCACGCGATCTATCAACAGAAACGGATAGCGGTGCGGTAGTAGTTCAATAATCTCATTGATGTCCATCTGTATGCTCATGGGGCTATCCTTATTTTGATGTCTGTTTTAATGATTCACCGCTTAATGATTCAAGCTTCCGCTCCAATGTCTTGATGCGCTCCGCCAGTTCGTCCAGATGACGCAGGTGCACGCTGTTTTTGCGCCAGTCTTCGGCCTTGGAAAACGGAAATATTCCGGCATAGGAAGCCGCCTCGCGTATGGATTTTCCGATCAGGGTGAATGCCGAGATCTCCACATGGTCCGCTATTTGCAGATGTCCCAGAATGCCGGCACTACCACCGATCCGGCAGTATTTTCCGATTGTCGTGCTGCCTGCGATACCGACACATCCAGCAATAGCAGTGTGTGCGCCAATACGCACGTTATGCGCAATCTGTATCTGATTATCCAGCTTCACACCATCTTCGATCACGGTGTCTTCCAACGCGCCGCGATCAATGGTGGTGTTCGCTCCGATCTCCACATTGTTTCCGATAACCACCCGGCCGATTTGCGGGATCTTGATCCAATGATCCGTATCCATCGCAATGCCGAAACCGTCAGCCCCGATCACCACACCCGAATGTGCGATCAGGTTATCGCCTATCTCGCAGTCATGATAGATCACCACTCTGGGATACAACCGCGCGCGGTTTCCGATAATCACATTGGCGCCGATACTGCATCCTTCGCCAACCACGCTATATGCACCGATGGATGCGCCCTCGCCTATCACCGCGGCCGCAGCGATGCTGGCCGTCTTGTCTATTTTTGCATCCGAGCCGATAAATGCACTTGAGTGCACACCCGGTATGACTGCTGGCAAAGGGTTGAGCAAGGCAGAAACCTTGGCAAAGTACGCGTAGGGATTATCGGAGATGATGCGCGGCAGCCCGGTCGCGTCTGCGTCCGCCTCGGCAAGAATCACCGCTCCGGCCCGGGTGGTGGCAAGCTTGACGCGATATTTGCTGTTGGTGAGAAAGCTGATTTGCGACGGTTGAGCGGTTTCCAGTGTTGCGATCTGGGAAATGCTCACTTCGGCATCACCCATGACGCGTCCACCTAGCTGCGCCGCAATCTCGGATAACCGGTAAGAAACAGTCATACCTTCGATACCTCTTACTTCCCGGCCTTGCCGTCAGATTTGCCTTCGGTCTTGTCGGTAGCAAGATGCTGAATAACCAGGTCGGTGATGTCTATCTTGGGATTGCGATACACCGCCTCCTGCAGGATCAGATCATATTTTTCAGCATCGGCTATCGCCTGAATCGCCTTATTTGCGTGTTCCAGCACCACAGCCAATTCCTCGTTCTTGCGTAAATTCAAGTCTTCGCGAAATTCGCGCTGCATGCGTTGCAAATTCACGTTGATAGCGGACAGTTCGCGCTCCTTGTTGCGACGATCAGCTTCCGGGAGTTTTGCATCTTCTTTTTCCAGCACAGCTTGCAACTCTTTAGCCTGCTTTATCAATTTCTTAATCTCTTGATCGCGCCCCGAAAATTCCTTTTCAATTTTCTTTTCAGCCTTGATCGCAGGAACAGACTCACGCAACACGCGCTCAGTGTCCACCACACCCACTTTGAAATCCCCTGCCTGAGCGACGCCAATAATCAGGGACAAGGCCAATACCATAATCGTCTTCATCGTCACTTACTCCTTGAATACATTATAACCAGCGGACATGATAATGTTCATAGCAAACTATCGAAGAGCCAACTCGATCTATCCGTCCGCTTGGATGTCATTTAACCGGCCTGATCAGGTAACCAACCGTCACCCCTTGCACGATCAGAACATCGAACCCATCGTAAACTGGAATCTTTGCACCCTGTCTTCAGGATGTACATTGAGTGGCTGAGCATAGCTGAATTTAAGCGGCCCAACCGGTGATATCCAAGTAAGGGCTACACCGGTAGAATAACGCAATCCGGCGCTTCCCGGCAGGTCTCCCTCGCCATAAACCGCGCCCGCATCGAGAAACCCTCCCAGCCGTACAGATTTTTCCTTGCCCATACCCGGGAATGGCATCATCAGCTCAGCCCCGCCCACCAAGCGCTTGTTTCCGCCCAGTACCGAACCGGTCGAATCACGCGGACCCAGAGAATTTGCCTGATATCCACGCACCGAGCCAGGACCGCCCGCATAAAAATTCTTGAAGAAGGGCAATGGCTTGCCTGCATAACCGTCCGCAATACCAGCCTCACCATTCAGCAGCAACGTAACATCCTTGCTGACCGGAAAATACATTTGGTGCTGATAATTTACCTTATAATAACGTATGTCAAACACCGGCAAGGCGACTTCCGTAAAGGCACGTTGCACAGAGCCTGAGGTTGTATAGATCGCACTGTCACGCGTATCCCTACCCCAACCGATCGTTCCCAGCAAAGTGTCGTTGTTGTAACCGAACGTGTTGAGATAATCCAGCAAACGCAAAGGAGGATAGATCGGCAACCCCAATTGGGTATCTTCGATCGCCAATCCGTAACTGATGCTCGTATCCTCTCCTATGGGCACGCCGAAACGCACACCGCCACCCTTTGTATGGGACGTATATGTGCTGACTGCCGTGCTTGAAGAATCGGTGTTGCGTTTATATAGATCAAAACCTCGGCTTATGCCATCGTCGGTGTAGTAGGGATTCGTGTATGAGATCGAATAAACCTGATTAACCCTACCTGTGTTGATCTGGGTGGACAGATGGTTTCCACTGCCAAACAAATTCGCCTGTGTCACACCGGCAGTCAGCACCAGCCCTTCTCCGCTATTGTACCCCGCACCCACTGAGATGTTCCCGGTTGATTTCTCCTTGACCGATACGTTCACATCCATCTGGTCTGGCACGCCCTGCACTTGCGGGGTTTCAACATTCACCTCGGAAAAGAAATCAAGCCTGTCGACGCGTTGCTTGGATTTCTTGATTTTCTGTACATCGAACCACGCACCTTCAGTCTGGCGAAATTCTCGGCGTATGACCTCATCGCGGGTTTTTGTATTTCCCGAAATATTGATGCGGCGGATATACGCAAGCTGGCCCGGATCCACCACAAAGCTGAAGGAAACCTCGTGTTTTTCCTTGTCGATCTCGGGGATCGCATTCACATTGGCAAAAGCATAACCCTCACCGCCAAGCGTCTCGCCGATTATCCTGCTGGTTTCGGTCAAAGCTTTGCGTGAAAAGGTATCACCCGCTCTCACCTGGACAAGATTTTCGATCACCTGCTTCGGGACAACTGTATCGCCGGCCACACTCACCTTGGCGACGGTATATTTCGCCCCCTCTGTAAAATTGATGGTGATGTAAATATCTTTTTTGTCCGGCGTGATCGAAACCTGAGTGGAATCGATATTGAATTCCAAATAACCGTTGTCCATATAGAATGAACGCAACGTTTCAATGTCTGCTGACAGAACGGGTCTGGAATACTGATCGCTGCTACTGAACCAACTGAAAGCGCCAGGCGTTCTAAGCTTCATCAGATCCAGCAACTTGTATTCTGGGTAAGCCTGACTGCCAACGAGATTGATTTGTTTGATTCTAGAGACTTCGCCTTCCACTACGTTGAAGACGATACTGACACGATTGCGCTCCAATTCAGTGACTGTGGTCGTTACGGAGACCCCGTATTTTCCCCGCGAAACGTACTGGCGCTTCAATTCCAGGGTGGCTTTTTCCAGCGCGCCCTTGTCAAAGATCCGCGCCTCGGCCAAACCTGCGAATTTCATACCGTCCTTAAGCTGATCCTTGGGAAAATCCTTGGCACCATAGATTTCAATACTGGCAATGGATGGTCTTTCTAGAACCTGCACGATCAAAACGCCATGATCGACTTTCAGTTTCACATCCTTGAAAAATGCGGTGGCATACAATGCATGGATCGCGGCAGCGGCCTGTTCGTTATCCATGGTTTCGCCGACCTTGATGGGCAGATAGCTGAACACCGTGCCGGCCTCGGTACGCTGGATCCCCTCGACGCGAATATCCTGTACAGTGAATGGCTCGATGGCCCAAACAGAAGAGATAAAACCAGGAAATGTGCACAGCAATGCGACCAGTCCCGCCTGTTTTCTAAAATTCATTATTTACCTAAACCAAGCGACTAATATCGTTATATACGGCAAAGACCATCAGCGTGCCGAGCAGCGCAATGCCTAGCTTCTGGCCAATCTCCCAAATCTGATCCGAAACCGGGCTGCCTTTTATCAATTCGGCAACATAATACAACAAGTGTCCGCCATCCAATAACGGGATAGGCAGCAAATTCAACACACCGAGGCTGATGCTGATCAAGGCAAGAAAACTCAGATACGCAAGCAAGCCTGTCTTGGCTGACTGGCCCGCATAATCGGCGATTGTGATCGGGCCGCTCAGATTTTTCATCGATACTTCGCCCATCACCATCTTGCCGAGCATTTTCAGGCTGATCGCAGAAGTGTCCCAGGTCTTGCGCAACGATTGCTGCATGGCATCCAACGGTCCGTAGCTCACTACGGTGAACATTTTTTTCCACTCAGCTTCGTCCACCTTCGGACCAGCGCCTATCTTGCCCAGCGGCTTGCCTGCTTCAGTAACGGACTGCGGAACCACTGACAGGGTTAGCATCGTATCCCCGCGTTGCCCGTCTTTGCGAAGAATATCAAACCTGATGCTTTGTCCCGGATGCGCTCGAATCACCTCCACCACTTCCATCCAGCGATGCATCTCCACGCCATCCACACGCAGTATACGGTCGCCTACCTGAATTCCGGCAAGTCGCGCTACACCGCTTTCAGTAACGCTTCCTATGATGGGCAAGACTATGGGCTGATATGGATGCAAACCGAGCTTATTCAGAAACTCGCCATCCAGATCCTTCGCTCCCACGCTGCTCATGTCCAGAACATGCATCAATGACGCACCATCGGCAGCCTGGGACTCTATCCTCACCTCGTCTTGTTTCAAGGATAGATCCAGCAATCTCCAATGCAACTCCTGCCAGCTCGGAATAGTTTCGCCATTGATACGGAGTATAGTCTCACCCGGATGCATCTGAGCGATGGCGGCGGGTGTGCCTTGCGGCACATCGCCCAGCATCGGTTTCAGCCCCGGCACGCCGTAAATGAACATACCCCAATACAACACGATGGCCAACAGGAAATTTGCCAGCGGCCCGGCCACCACGATCGCCATGCGCTGCAAAACCGGCTTGCGGTTGAAGGCATAGGGCAAATCCTCCGACGCAACCGCTTCTTCGCGTTCATCGACCATCTTGACATAGCCGCCCAGCGGAACCGCAGAAATCACCCACTCGGTATCATTGCCGGCAAATCGTTTGCTGTAGATCACCTTGCCAAAGCCTACCGAGAAGCGCACTACCTTGACGCCGCAACGGCGCGCCACCCAATAGTGTCCAAGTTCATGGAACACAACCAACAGCGCAATAGCGACTACAAAAGCCAAGAGGGTGATCATCTGGTCAATCCTTGAATCTTTTGTTGCGCGGCTTGACGCGCCTCGGCATCTGCGCCAAGAACATCCTCCAGACAGCTGACCAGATTGACAGGAAGCTCATCCAGCACCGCCTCGATAACGCGCGGTATGGAAAGGAAGGAAATCTGTTTATCGAGAAAGGCCGCCACTGCCACTTCGTTAGCGGCGTTCAACACCGCCGGAGCCGTACCTGCCGAACGCAGTGCCTGATATGCCAAGGCCAGACAAGGAAAACGCTCGAAGTCAGGCGCAGCGAAATTCAACGTCGCTACCTTGAATAGATCCAGCGGAAGAACGCCGGCATCGATGCGCTCAGGATAAGCCAAACCATAGGCAATCGGCGTGCGCATATCCGGATTACCAAGTTGTGCCAGCACCGAACCATCCACATACTCGACCAGCGAATGGATCACACTCTGCGGATGCACTACTACCTGGATGTCATCTGCACCGGCATTGAACAGCCAATGGGCCTCGATGACTTCCAGGCCCTTGTTCATCATGCTCGCCGAGTCCACCGAAATCTTGCGCCCCATCACCCAGTTAGGATGCGTACAGGCCTGCTCCGGTGTAACGTTCTGCAATTCGTTCAACGGAGTGTTTCGAAACGGGCCTCCTGACGCGGTCAGCAGAATGCGGCGCACGCCATTACCCGCCAGATTGCCGTTGTAGCCGCGCGGCAAGGCTTGAAAGATCGCGTTGTGCTCACTGTCGATCGGTAACAGGATAGCGCCGCTGTCACGTACCGCATCCATGAACACATTACCCGCCATCACCAGCGTCTCTTTGTTCGCCAGCAGAATCCTCTTGCCTGCCCGGGCTGCCGCCAGCGTCGGACGCAAACCTGCCGCACCGACGATGGCCGCCATCACTGCGTCCACTTCCGGCAACACGGCAACCTGCTCCAGCGCGACCACGCCTCCCAGCACCTCAACGCTTAAACCCGCATCGCGAACCCGTAGACGTAATTGCGCGGCGGCAGTCTCGTCAACCATCACCGCATAACGCGGTGTGAATTTTTGGCATTGCTGGAACAGCAGATCTACCTGCCCGTTGGCAGTCAATGCAACAACTTTAAATTTTTCGGGGTGACGTGCGACCACATCCAGCGTGCTAGTACCGATACTGCCGGTAGAGCCCAAAATTGTGATGTGCTGCATCGTGATGTTTTGCTTGGACATGTGTTGCATGAGCTTAACTCAGGTGCCGCCACAAGATCGCCAGCGCGGCTAGAGGCAGTGTGGAAGTCAGTGCATCAATCCGATCCAGCAGTCCACCATGGCCGGGCAACAATGCCCCGCTATCTTTCACGCCGGCCTGACGCTTGATCGCAGATTCGAACAGATCACCAAACACGGCCAATCCGACCCAGCACCAACCGGCGACCAGGACCACCGGCAATATCGTATAACTGATTCCGCTGAAACTCCACGCAACAAGCACATACGCCGCAACCCCGACCATCGCTCCCGCCACACCTTCCCATGTCTTGCCGGGACTTATGCTAGGGGCGAGTTTGTTCTTACCAAATTTTCGACCGGTGAAATATGCCGCGATGTCGGCCATCCATACCAAGCCCATCATGCCCAACAGCCACATCGGATGGTCCCCGCGCAGATCCAGCATCGCAAGCCCGGTCGGTATCAATACGACCCAGCCGACCAGCACCAGCAGCAGTGGCTGCTCGACCTTCCAGCCAGCCATCAGCCAGGCTGGCACGATGCCCAACCAGAACACGGCAGACACGGCATAAACCAGCACATGGGGCAAGACTTGTTGTTCGTTGGTGTGATAGATGTCGAACCAGAAAAGACCCAGCATCATCGCCAGCGTCAGCCACCAGAACAGGTTCGCTCTCGTGGCAGAGAGTTTGGCCAATCTTGTCCATTCCGAAGCGCCCTGCATCACCATTACGATAACCAGGATGGCCCACCATGCATCAGGCAAGGCAAACAGCGCCAGCAAAAACAGCACCAGCAAAACGATCGCCGTAACCACCCGCTGCTTAAGCATTCGACCCCCCTTGCCCAGATATGACGGGCCCAGATCTGCTGTCCAACTGTTCACTGGTCCGGCCAAAACGCCGTTCGCGCTTCTGGTACGAGGCGATCGCCTTGTCCAATTCGTTGCGGTCGAAGGCCGGCCACAGCGTTTCGGTAAAATATAATTCGGTATAAGCCAATTGCCACAACATGAAATTGCTGATGCGCTGCTCCCCGCCGGTGCGGATGAACAGATCCGGTTCGGGTGCGTCGTTCATCGAAAGATAGGGTTGCAGATCTGCTTCAGTGAAAGTTTGTGCTAGGTGCGGATGTTCCGTGAGCATGGCTTTTACTCCCTGCATCACATCCCAGCGCCCGCCATAATTCGCGGCTACGGTGAGTGTCAACGCGGTATTGCTTGCGGTAAGCTGCTCGGCCTCCCGCATGGTCTGCCGGAGCTTGTCATCGAAGCGACTTCGGTCACCGATGATTTTAAGGCGGATGTTGTTCTCGTGCAGTCTGGCGACTTCACGTTCCAGCATTTTCAGGAAAAGTGACATCAGGAAAGAGACTTCATCGGCTGGACGCCGCCAGTTTTCGCTGCTGAATGCAAACACAGTCAGATACTCCACACCCAGATTTCGGCAGGCCTTGACCACTTCGCGCAACGCTTCAACACCGCGCTGATGTCCGGCCACGCGCGGCATGAAACGCTGTTTGGCCCAGCGTCCGTTACCATCCATGATGATGGCGATATGGCGCGGAACGGCAGGAGCATCCGGGATAATGCAGGTGGAGCTTTGGAATAACGCCATTACAAATCCCTAGATTAGGATATGGAACCAGTACTCAGGATTGATAATCCCGGTGCCTTTCACAAAATCCTTTCAAACTGCCATGAGGTCAGTTTCTTTAGCCGCCAATGCATTATCGATTTCAATGACAAAGCGGTCAGTCAGTTTTTGTACCTCATCTTGCGTGCGACGCTCTTCGTCTTCAGCAATCTCTTTGCTTTTAAGCGCTTCCTTGAGCGTGTGATTGGCGTCGCGCCGTATATTGCGCACCGCCACCTTGGCCGTTTCACCTTCAGACTTGATCACCTTGATCAGATCGCGGCGGCGTTCCTCGGTCAGCATCGGCATCGGCACGCGGATCATATCGCCATTGGTGGCGGGATTCAGCCCCAGATCTGCATCACGGATCGCGCGTTCCACCGGACCAACCATATTTTTTTCCCAAGGCTGCACGCCGATAGTGCGCGAATCGACCAGTGTGACGTTGGCGACTTGAGTGATCAAAGTCGGATTACCGTAGTAATCCACCATCACATGATCCAGCAACCCGGTATGAGCACGCCCGGTGCGTACTTTTCCCAAGTCTGCCTTCAAAGCATCCAGCGATTTCTGCATTTTTTGTTCTGTAGATTTTTTTATATCAGCAATCATTAGTTATCTCCCAAGCTAATTGACGCGCAGCCTAATCAACACGAACCAGGGTGCCTTCACCCTCGCCACACACCACGCGCTTCAGCGCACCGGGCTTGAAAATACTGAACACGATGATCGGCAATTTCTGGTCACGGCACAGTGTCAGTGCGGTCGCATCCATGATCTTGAGATTCTTGCTGATCGCTTCGTCAAAGCTCAGGCTCTGGTAACGGATCGCATTCGGGTCCTTCTTTGGATCGGCGGTATATACGCCATCCACTTTGGTTGCCTTGATCACCACCTCAGCGGACATTTCCACGCCGCGCAACGCGGCAGCGGTGTCAGTAGTGAAAAACGGGCTACCGATGCCCGCTGCAAAGATCACCACCTTGCCGTCTTCCAGATAACGTAGCGCCTTGTTGCGAATGAAAGGCTCGGCGACCTGCTCCAGATTCAAGGCCGACTGCACGCGGCAATCCAATCCCGCACGCGTCATCGCATCCTGCAATGCCATCGAATTCATCACCGTAGCCAGCATGCCCATGTAGTCGGCAGTGGCCCTATCCATGCCCGCAGCAGCCGGAGCCACGCCACGGAAAATGTTGCCGCCGCCGATCACGATCGCCACCTGCACGCCTAGCCCTGCGACTTCCGCGATTTCAGCAACAATACGCTCGATCACTTCACGATTGATACCGTAGCTGTCGTCTCCCATCAGGGCTTCGCCACTGAGCTTGAGCAGGATGCGTTTATATACGGGCGAGCTCATGAGATCTAACCTTTTGCGGCAGCTGCGGCTGCGGCAACTTCAGCTGCATAATCTTCAACCTTCTTCGCGATGCCCTCCCCCACCACGAACATCTGGAATGCAGATACCGATGCGCTTTTGGATTTCAAGAGTTGTTCGATAGTCTGCTTGCCGTCTTCTGCCTTGACGAAAACCTGACCCAGCAGCGTAACTTCCTTGAGGAATTTCTGCACCGTACCTTCGGCGATCTTTTCCAGCATCGCTTCCGGCTTACCGCCCTCACGCGCCTTCTCGATCGCGATACGGCGCTCTGTCTCGATATCCGCAGGATTCACGCCGGAAGCATCGATCGATTTTGGCTTACTTGCAGCGATGTGCATGGAAATGTCGCGACCTAGTGCTTCATCACCTCCGGTGAAGTTCAACAACACGCCGATCTTGCTGCCATGCAGATAACTGGAAAGTTTGCCGGTGGTGGTCGCGTAGCGCTCGAAACGGCGGATGCTGACGTTTTCGCCCAGTTTCATGATCAGCGCCTTGCGAGTTTCTTCAACACTGCCAGCACCGTTGGCGATCACCATACCGGACAGCGCCTCGATATCAGCAGGGTCGTTCTTTGCCACGGTCTCGGCCGCATTCTTTGCGAACGCAATAAAGTCTTCATTCTTGGCGACGAAATCGGTTTCACAGTTCACTTCAACCAACGCACCAGTTTTGCCGTCTTTTGCCATAAATGTACTGACCACGCCTTCGGCAGTAACGCGGCTGGCTGCTTTGCTCGCCTTCGCACCGCTCTTGATGCGCATTTGCTCTTCAGCCGCCTTGATATCGCCTTTGGCTTCTACCAGCGCCTTTTTGCACTCCATCATGCCGAGACCTGTCATCTCGCGCAGTTCCTTGACCATACTTGCAGTAATTTCTGACATCATCTACTCCGTTAATAATTATCCTAAAAAATCCTTAATCAGTAACCGCACCCTTGCTTGCTGTGGTTACCAGTTTGGCGTATTTCGCCAGCACACCGCGTGTATAGCGCGGCACGGGCGGTTGCCATGCGGCGCGGCGGCGTGCCAGTTCAGCATCATTCACGTTGAGTTGCAGCAAGCGTTGGTCCGCATCGATGGTCACCGAATCGCCTTCATGAACCAGTGCAATCGTTCCACCCACCGCTGCTTCAGGTGCGACGTGTCCGACCACCATGCCATAAGTACCTCCGGAAAAACGACCATCCGTGATCAGGCCAACGGAATCGCCCAGACCTTCACCGATGATGGCCGAGGTTGGCGACAACATCTCACGCATCCCCGGGCCGCCCTTGGGACCTTCGTAACGAATGATCACCACATCACCCGCTTTTATCTTCCGCGCGAGGATGGCTGCCATGCACTCTTCTTCAGATTCGAACACCCGGGCCGGCCCGGTTATTTTGGCCAGCTTGATTCCGGTGATCTTCGCCACCGCACCTTCTGTCGCGAGGTTGCCCTTCAGGATCGCAAGGTGTCCCTGCGCATAGATCGGGTTACTCCAAGGGCGGATCACGTCCTGATCCTTGCGCGGCTCGACAGGCACATCCTGCAAGACTTCCGCAACGTTCTGACCAGTGATGGTCAACGCATCTCCATGCAACACACCATGCGCGAGTAATATTTTCATCACCTGTGGAACGCCGCCAGCCGTATGCAAATCTGTCGCGACATATTTTCCGGATGGCTTCAGGTCGCACAACACGGGCACGCGCGCGCGCATCATCTCAAAGTCATCGATAGTGAGTGTGACCTGGGCGGCATGAGCGATGGCCATCAGGTGCAGCACCGCATTGGTGGAACCGCCCACCGCCATGGTCACGGCGATCGCATTTTCAAAAGCCTTGCGCGTCAATATCTGGCGCGGCAGGATCTGCTTCCTGATTGCGTTAACCAGCACCTCGGCAGATTTTGCGGTGCTCTCCGCTTTTTCCAGGTCCTCCGCCGCCATGGTGGAGGAATACATCAGGCTTAGGCCCATCGCCTCGATGATCGAAGACATCGTATTCGCGGTGTACATGCCGCCGCACGAGCCAGCGCCCGGGCATGCATGACGCTCGATCTCGGCCAGCTCGGTTGCGTCGATCTTGTTTGCGGTGTATTGACCCACAGCCTCAAACGAACTCACGATGGTTAGGTCGCGGCCATGGTAGTGGCCGGGTTTAATGGTGCCGCCATATACGAAGATCGCCGGGATGTTCAATCGCGCGATCGCGATCATCGCGCCCGGCATGTTCTTGTCGCATCCGCCGATCGCGAGCACCCCGTCCATGCTCTGACCGTTGCACACGGTCTCGATGGAATCGGCGATCACCTCGCGCGACACCAGCGAAAATTTCATGCCCTCCGTGCCCATCGAGATGCCGTCAGAGATGGTGATCGTGCCGAACAACTGCGGCATCGCACCGGCTTTTTTCAGCGCAGCCTCAGCGCGCACGGCCAATTCGCCGATACCCATATTGCACGGGGTGATGGTGCTGTGCGCGTTCGCCACACCGACGATGGGTTTTTCAAAATCCTTGTCACCGAATCCCACCGCGCGCAGCATTGCGCGATTCGGCGAACGTTGCACGCCCTCAGTGACGATCTTGCTTCTGCGGTTGTCTGACATGATTGTCGCTTATAAAAATTCGCTAATTAATAATTCAGGACTTCAGGAAGTCTCTAAAAATTCAGGGTTCGCCCAAATGCAAGGCGCGGAGCAAAGTTCGCGGCGCCGCAGTTGGGAGAAAATGTGGATTTTTAGAGGTTCCCTTATAAAAATTATAAAAAAAGGGGCTCGCGCCCCTTTATTGCGCCTTGTTAGAGGTCAGACTGCTTGTTCTGCAGGTTGCTCGGCAATCTGCTCGACCAATTCATTCATCGCTTGCTCACGGCCTTCCATCACTGCGTCGGCAATAGCACGTGCATACAGACGAATCGCCTGTGTGGAGTCGTCATTGCCGGGAATAATGAAATCCACGCCTAGCGGGGAATTGTTGGTGTCCACAATGCCGATAACCGGGATACCCAATTTCTGTGCTTCGACGATGGCGCCCTTCTGGTAACCCACATCGATCACGAACAGCGCATCGGGCAAACCCTTCATATCCTTGATGCCGCCCAGACTGCGATCCAATTTTTCCAGTTCGCGCTTCATCATCAGCGCTTCTTTCTTGGATATCTTTTCATTTGCGCCATCGGCAGTCATCTGTTCCAGTTCGCGCAGGCGCTTGATGGATTCCTGAACGGTCTTGTAGTTGGTGAGCATGCCGCCCAACCAGCGATGATTCACGAACGGGGAATCCGCGCGCACTGCTTCTTCCTGCAGAATGTCACGCGCCTGACGCTTGGTCGCCACGAACAGGACAGTGCCCTTTTTGGCAGACAGCTTGCGCACGAAATTTTCCGCATCAGCGAACATCGTGACGGTCTTTTCCAGATTGATAATGTGAATTTTGTTGCGATGACCGAAGATGTACGGTGCCATCTTGGGATTCCAGAAACGTGTCTGGTGTCCGAAATGCACACCAGCTTCCAGCATTTGACGCATAGATACAGCCATGATTACTCCAATATAGTAAGGGTTATAACTACCGCTCGCCAGCCTGACTCATTTGAAATGAGCACCCCAACATGTGCGAACGGGAAATTTGCTCCGGATAATTTTTGTGACCATTCCGAAGCGGCGCGCATTCTATCACCAATGTGGCACTAAGCTCAACCAAAACCAGACTATTCGCGCAATATCGCGAGAGGCGGCATCGAGATAAGGCGTCGCGTGCCCAGCCACCCGGCCAGCATCACCACAAACATACCGCCCAGCGCACCAGTCAGCCAGATCGTGATGCCGGTCTGATAAGGGATCTTCAACACGAAGAGTGCCAACACCCAGCCCAGCAGCACTGCTCCAGCAGCGGAAAACAGGCCGCTCAACAACCCCAGTGCCGCAAACTCACTCAGGTGCAGCCGTCGCAGATAGCGGCTATCCGCCCCCAGCGTGCGCAGGATCGCAGTTTCATGGATGCGCTCGTCCTGCGTCGCCAGCAAAGCTGCATACAGCACAGCCACCCCGCTCAGCAGCGTGAACATAAACACCGCGCTCATGGTTTGCGAGATCTGGTCCATGATGTGGCGCACCTGCTCTAGCATCGCCCCTATATCGATCAACAACAGGTTGGGAAATTTCTTGCTCAGCGCATTCGCCGCCTGTGCCTTGTCCGGCGGCAGATAAAAACTGGTGATATAGCTGGCCGGGAAATCTTCCAGCATGCCGGGCGCGGCGATTACGAAAAAATTCACCTGCATCGAATCCCACTGCACCTTTCGCAAGCTCACCACTTTTGCGCTGAACCGAGTGCCCGCCACATCGTAAGTCAGCGTGTCGCCCAGGTTAATACCCAGCGTTTTGGTAATGCCCTCCTCAACGGATAGCACGGATGTTTCGCCTTTCTCAAACCACTTACCTTGCACCAGATCATTATGCTTAGGCTGGGCAGACATCCAGGACAGATTAGTTTCGCGCTCCACCAGCGCGCGTGCGCGGGGATCGGGGTAATCGTCAACGCTGATCGGCCGCTGATTGATCGCCACTAGGCGGCCACGCACCATCGGAAATAATTCCGGCGACGACAATTTTTGCTTCACGAAAAATTCCAGTACCGGCGCGCGCTGGTCCGGCTGCATGTTGACGATGAAACGGTTGGGCGCATCCGGCGGCAAGCGCGAACGCCAGCTTTCCATCAGGTCGGCGCGCACGAAGGTCAGCAGCAGCAAGGCCATGCCACCCAGGCTGAGCGCGACGATCTGCACCGCGTTGCTGCGCCCGTGCCGCGCCAGATTGGAGAAGGCATGATTACCCAATTTCGCCAACGCGCGCACCATCAACCACGCCAGCAAGCCGAACGCCAGCAAGCCCGACAGCAATCCGCCCAGTACGGTCAGCCCCAACATGAGCGAACCGGCCTGCCACAGGAACAAGCCGCCCAGCACCGCCCCACCCGACGCATATAACAATCCGGTGCCCGCTTCCGGAGCTCCCAGTTCGCGGCGGATAACGCGCAACGGCGAAACGCTTTTCAATTGCCACAGCGGCAGGAAGGCGAAGCCCAGCAACAGCGCCATACCGCTCGCAGCGGCCTGCCACAACGGCGTCCAGCCGGGCGGCGGCAATCCTGCATCACGCATCGAGGCAATGGATTCAACCAGCACAGCCTGTGATAGGTAGCCGAGCAAACCGCCCAGCAACACTGCACCCGCTCCAAGCAGCAGGAACTGGTAGAGGAAGATGCGCAGCACCTGCGCCTGATTCGCGCCAAGGCAGCGCATCATCGCGCAGGCATCCAGATGACGCGAGATGAAATGCCGCGCGGCCAGCGCTAGAGCCACGCCCGCCAGCACCACAGCAGTGAGTGCGGCCAGTCCGAGGAAGTGCTCGGCGCGTTCCAGCGCGGTGCGTATCTCGGGACGCGCGTCGCGCACATCCTCAATCTTCTCGCTGATGGTCAACCGGCTTTGCAACCATGCGCGCAGATCAGCCACCTGTTTCGCATCCCCTGCCACTGCCAAACGGTAGCCGATACGGCTGCCTTCCTGTACCAATCCGCTACGGGGCAAATCTTCCGCATTCAAGATAACTCGCGGTGCAAAGCTGGCGAACCCGACCGACTGATCCACAAAACGCACCACCCGCGCCGCCACGTTCAAATGCAGCTCACCGATGCCAACTTCGTCACCCAGTTGCAAGCCCAGGCGCTGCATCAAACGCTCATCCGCCCACAATGTGCCCGGCGCAGGGATCGTGCTGTTTTCATTTTTGATAACATGCTGCGCACCATCGTCGATGATGATCTTCCCGCGCAATGGATACCCTTGCTCCACCGTCATGATGTCTGCCAGCAGATTGTCATTCCTGCCCGCCACCATGCTGGGAAATGCATCAGACCCGATCACGCGCAACCCGCGTTGCAACGCGGCATCGCGATACTCTTTGGGCAATGGTCGTGTCGAGGAGATGCGCAAGTCCGCGCCTATCAGACTGGTCGCCTCCTGCTGCAGAGCCAGCCGCACCCGGTCCGCGAACAGACCGACAGTGGAGATGCTGCCTACCGCCAACACCAGCGCAATCAGCAGCACGCGCCATTCCCCGGCGCGCCAGTCGCGGCGGAGCAGATTGAGTGAGAGGTGGAAGATGTTGATCTTCAATTCTGCGCTCCTAAGATTTCACCCGCCCCGCCGCCAAATGCAACTGCCGGTTACACCTCCGCGCCAGCGCTTCATCGTGGGTGACGAGGATCAGCGTGGTGCCTTGCGCGCGGTTCAGTTCCAGCATCAGCTCAATGATCTGGCTGCCGGTGGTGGCGTCGAGGTTGCCGGTCGGCTCATCGGCAAACAATATCTTCGGCTGGACGACGAAAGCGCGCGCGATCGCTACGCGCTGCTGCTCGCCGCCGGAAAGGTGTTTGGGCAGATGCGTCATACGCTGCGCCAAACCAACGCGCTCTAAGGCTTCTATGGCACGTTTGCGCGCATCGGGTGCGGCGTGAAGCTCCAGCGGCAGCATCACGTTTTCAAGCGCGGTCAACGCGGGCAGCAACTGAAAGGACTGGAACACGAAGCCCGCCAGACGTCCACGCAAACGCGCGCGACCATCTTCGTCGAAAGAGAAAATATCAGTGCCGTCGAGAAACACCGTGCCTTGGCTTGGCGCATCCAGCCCTGCCAGTAGACCCAGCAGCGTGGACTTGCCGGAGCCGGATGCACCAAGGATCGCGAGGCTGTCGCCCGCCTCTACGCTGAAATTTACATCATGCAGGATGACCAATGGCTGCACGTCTCCTTCCAGTGAGGGACTTTTTACTTGCTTGGTGAGATTAATTGCCTGCACAATCGCTGCCATGAAAACTTTGTCCTCTAGAATTGTCTTATTGGTCCTTGCGCTTTGTCTTTCGTTAAGCACACTGGGCCTGCCATTCAACGCACATGCCGAAAAAAACATATTGGTGTTCGGCGACAGTCTATCAGCCGGCTATGGCATCGCAATAGAAAAAAGTTGGGTGAATTTATTACAGCAGGAATTGCAGCGCACGCAGTCCGGATTTAGCATCGTGAACGCCAGCATCAGCGGCGAAACCACCACCGGCGGGCGGCAGCGTATCGCCAAGGCATTGAAACAGCATCACCCGGCTATCGTGATCGTGGAACTAGGCGCGAATGACGGATTGCGCGGCTTGCCGATCAACGAAATGGAGTCCAACCTGAATTACATCATAATAAAGTCGCAGGATAGCGGCGCGAAGGTGTTGTTGCTGGGCATGAAGCTGCCGCCAAATTACGGGGGGCCTTACACCACGAAATTTGCCAATGTGTATCCGCGCGTTGCAAAAAAACACGGCATCCTGGTGCTGCCGTTCCTGCTGGAAGGCGTTGCCGCTGATCAGTTTCAGGCCGACAACCTGCATCCGGTTGAAGGCGCGCAACAGCACATCATGCTGAATGTGATGCAGGAACTGAAGCACTTGTTACACTAACCATATGCCAAATCGTTTATCACTGGAAACCAGTCCTTACCTGCAGCAACACGCCGAGAACCCGGTGGATTGGTATGCGTGGAATCCCGACACACTGCGGCTCGCCCGCGAACAGGACAAGCCCATCCTGCTCTCTATTGGTTATTCCGCCTGCCATTGGTGCCATGTCATGGCGCATGAATCTTTTGAGGATGTCAACGTCGCCGCAGTCATGAATGAGCATTTCATCAACATCAAGGTCGACCGGGAAGAGCGTCCCGACCTCGATCAGATCTACCAGACCGCCCATCACATGCTAACGCAACGCAACGGCGGCTGGCCGTTGACCATGTTCCTCAGCCCCAATGGCACGCCATTCTTTGGCGGGACTTATTTCCCCAAGGAGGCACGTTACAATTTGCCCGCATTCCCTGAACTGCTCGAACGCGTCGCCGAGGTTTACAGCGATCAACGCGAGGAACTTGCGACACAAGGGGAGCAAATCACCGCCGCACTTGCAGGCATGTTGCCAAAAGCTGCCGATCCAAATGTCGCGTTGAATGAACAACCTTTAAACTTGGCCGTGCAGCAGCATCTGGAAAATTTTGATCCGGTCAACGGTGGTTTCGGTGGCGCGCCCAAATTCCTGCATCCTGCAGAACTCGATCTGCTGCTGCGTCGCAGTCGAGCCACGAATAATCCAAAAGCCGAACATGTCGTCCATTTCACATTGCAACAAATGGCGGATGGCGGACTATATGATCAGCTTGGCGGCGGCTTCTGCCGCTACAGTGTGGACGAGCACTGGGACATCCCTCATTTTGAAAAAATGCTCTACGATAACGGTCTGCTGCTGGGCCTGTATTGCGATGCGTGGCAAAACAGTCAGGGCCCTTTGTTTGCGCGAGTAGTTGAACAAACGGCGGCATGGTTGCTGCGCGAGATGCAATCTCCGGAGGGCGGCTACTATTCCTCGCTGGATGCCGATTCGGAACATGAGGAAGGCAAGTTTTATGTGTGGCAGCGCGAAGAGATTCGCCAGTTGCTGAGTGACGACGAGTACACCTTGATCGCCACCTACTATGGCCTGAACCAACCCGCCAACTTTGAAAATCACGACTGGAATCTACGTGTCAGCATATCGCCGGGTCAATTGGCGGAAAATCTCGGGCTGAGCGCGGTACAAGTAACCGAAAGGCTGATAAGCGCACAGAAAAAATTATTAACAGCTCGCGGGCAGCGTATCCGCCCGGGGCGCGATGAAAAGATCCTTAGCGCATGGAATGGCCTGATGATTGCCGGTATGGCAAAGGCAGCCAGGATTTTCAATCGTGCCGACTGGCTGGAATCTGCACAACAAGCTATGGATTTTGTGCGTAACACCCTGTGGCGCGATGGCAAACTGCTGGCGACCTGCAAGGATGGCAAAGCACACCTTAATGCTTATCTGGACGACCATGCATTCTTGCTGAATGCCCTGCTCGAATTGCTGCAAGCCGGCTACCGCAATGCCGATCTTGTGTTCGCCACACAACTCGCCGACGCGCTACTGGAACGTTTTGAAGATACCGATGCAGGCGGCTTCTTTTTTACCAGCCATGACCATGAAGTACTGATACAACGCAACAAGATAGGGCAGGACAACGCCACCCCTTCGGGTAACGGCATAGCCGCACATGCCTTGTTGCGCCTTTCTTTGCTCACTGGAAAAACAAAATATGCGGAAGCTGCAGAACGCTGCCTGAAACTATACCTCCCTGCAATGCAACGAGCCGCCGCTTATCACAGCAGCCTGTGCACGGCACTCATGGAGTGCTTGAATCCTTCTTCTGTGCTGGTATTACGCGGCAAGAGTGATGGCACGAATACTTGGCAGAAGAAGTTGCAGTCACACTACTTGCCCGATGTGTTAACGATAATACTAGCTGATGATGTTACCGATCTGCCCGCAGCGCTCGCCAAGCCGGACAGTGAAAAAACCACTGCTTGGCTCTGCCACGGTACAAAGTGCCTGCCGCCTATCACTGATCACGATGTGTTGCTTAAGCAGTTAATCTCACCGCTATATTCATCGGAAAAAATTGACGGGTGACTATCTTAGCGAAATTCCGCTCTGCGACGAGTAACCCAGTGCGCTCATCGCGCCCATGCCGAAGCGCTTCGCAATACGATCCGCAAAATTCTCCTTGGTGGTGAAGTCGACGATCTTCTCGGCCTTGATGATATCGCGCGCTACCGATTCCAAGCTGCCGTAACCGTCCGCCAAACCCATCTCCACGCCTTTCTGTCCGTTCCACACCAAGCCGCTGAAGGTGTCGGCGGTTTCCTTGAGACGCTTGCCGCGCCCCTGCTTGACCACGTCGATGAATTGCTTGTGAATGTCCGCGAGCATCTGTTTGACATACTCTTGCTGCACAGGATTTGAAGGAGAGAAAGGATCGAGGAAGCCCTTGTTGGTTCCGGCCGTTATCAAACGGCGTTCCACGCCAAGTTTCGCCATCGTTCCTGTGAAACCGAAGCCATCCATCAGCACGCCGATAGAGCCGATCAGGCTGGCCTTGTCCACGAATATCTTGTCGGCGGCAGCAGCCACGTAATAACCCCCGGACGCACAGATGTCATCCACCACCACATACAGCGGTATCTTCGGATACTTCGCGCGCAGCCGGCGGATCTCGTCATTGATCTGGCCTGCCTGCACCGGGCTGCCACCGGGACTGTTGATGCGCAAGATCACACCCTGCGTATTCTTGTCCTCGAACGCATCCTGCAGGCTGGGAATGATATTGTCCGCGCCCGCCGCGCTATCCGCCGCGATTACGCCATGCATTTCTACCAGTGCAGTGTGTTGTTTGCTGACTCCCAGAGCAGCTTCATTCTTGCCTGTCCAACCCATGAAGATGAACAGAATGATGAACAGATAACTGAATGTCAGTACCTTGAAAAATATACTCCAGTGCCGCGCGCGGCGCTGCTCCTGCAACGCCGACATCGCCAGCTTTTCCAGCACTCCGCGTTCCCAATTGTTGTTTTGATCTGACATCTCAATTCCTTAAATAAATAAAATCGTTAAGCGTTAGCCTTGAACCAGGCTCGTAATTCTAAAAAGTCATCCACCAGCACGAGCGGTTTCAATTCCAGCAACTGCTCCGGCGGATGGGCGCCGTGCCCCATCGCCACCGCATCCACTTTGGCATTCTGCGCCATCAACAGGTCGTGCGTGGTATCGCCCACCATCAGGGTACGCTCTGCACTGACACCCAACTCGGCCATCAGTTCAAGCAGCATCGCCGGATTGGGTTTGGAGAATGTTACATCCGCCGTGCGCGTGGCATGAAAATACTTCTTTAGACCGGACGCATCCATCGCCCGATTCAACCCGTTGCTGTTCTTGCCGGTTGCCACTCCCAGCCAGTAACCCGCTCCGTGCAATTCGGCTATTGTCTCATGTGCCCCGTCAAACAACGGGATCGCTGCATCCTGCGACAAAAAATGATGACGGTAACGGGCCACCAGATCGGGGCGCATCGCATCGGTCAGTTCCGGCACGGCGTAATGCAGCGCCTGTTCCAGCCCGAGCCCGATGACATGGCGCGCAGTCTCATCGCTGGGCACATTCAACCCCAGATCGCGGCACGCAGCCTGTATCGAACCAGAAATCACCGCAGTCGAATCCATCACCGTGCCATCCCAATCAAAAACAATCAAATCGTAACGCTTATCCATCACATCCAAGCCAAAAAAGAGGCGCGGATATTACCATCTTCGGACTTTTCATCCTAAACCTGTGCAACAATGAATACATGCAAAAACCTTCACACACTTACTGGCTTTTATATTGCCGCCCGGGCTTCGAGCAAGATTGTGCACAGGAAGCTCTGCGTCAGGCGAAGCAACAAAAACCAATTATCGGCGTCGAACAACTAGCCATCGTCGACGAAAGTGGTCATATTGTCGTCGCGCTTAACGAACAGGCATTGAATTATCGCGAGCTCATCTTCACGCGCCAGCTGATCCACTTGCATCGCAACATCGCGACACTCCCGGAGCGCGACCGCCTGACGCCCATCCTTGATGCCATTGCCAAATTGCCCGGCACATTTGGTACGTTGTGGCTGGAAGCGCCGGACACCAACGAAGGCAAGCTGTTGTCCACCTTTACGCGCCGCTTCCAGCCGCTGCTGGAAACCGCATTGCGCGAAAAAGGCAGGTTGCAGGACGGCGCCACGCACAGCCAGCTGCCACGCCTGCATATCTTTTTTCCCGACAAGAATTCCGTGATGATCGGCACCAGCGATCCGCACAACAGCGCGGCTGCGATCATGGGCATCGTCCGCCAATCCATGCCACCTGAAGCGCCGAGCCGCTCGACGATGAAGCTGGCTGAGGCAATCGAAGTGTTCATGGATCGAAGCGAACAGACGCGCTTGTTGCGGCAGGGGATGCAGGCAGTCGATCTGGGCGCGGCCCCTGGCGGCTGGACCTGGCAAATGATCAAGCGCGGTATCCGTGTCACGGCGGTAGACAACGGCCCGATGAAGGGCGTGCTGGCCAATCACCCGCTGGTGCAGCATCTCAAACAGGACGGCTTCAAGTACGCGCCGCGCAAGGCAGTGGACTGGCTGGTATGCGACATGGTGGAAAAACCCTCGAAGGTCGCCACGCTGATCGGTGCTTGGTTCGCGGCAGGCTGGTGCAAACACGCGATCTTTAATTTGAAACTGCCGATGAAACAACGCGTCGCGGCGCTAGACAGTGCATTGGGTGGTATCCGCAAACAACTGGATGAAGAAGGTATCAATTACAAGATGATGGCGAAACAGCTTTATCACGACCGCGAGGAAGTGACGGTGTTTTTGACGCGCACCAAACATTAGCCTGCTCTGATTAAATTATCACTCAAATCCACATGAGCGAACCCAATTCATCCCGGAACGGCCTGATCGCGGTTTTTTTTATCATTTGCATCTGGACTGGTTTCATTCTGGTCAGCCGCCATGGTGGAAAGGGTATATTGACCGGCTGGGATGTGACCGCCTTGCGTTTTGGCGTAGGCGCGCTGATCGCACTGATCTTTCTGCCGCGCGTGACTTTGCCCCCATATAAAGTGATCCTGTTATTTTCAGTGTTCGGCGGAGTGGGTTACGCCGTCGCTGTGTATGCTGCCTTTCGTTTGGCACCCGCAGCTCACGCAGCGGTGTTGCTGCCAGGCGCGCTGCCCTTTGCCACCGCCCTGATCGCCTGGCTGTGGCTGCGACAAAAACCGTCGCCGGCGCAACGAATCGCACTGCTGCTGGTTTTTATCGGCATCACATTGACCGCTGCCGACACGCTATCCCACGGAACACACCTGACCGGCATGCAAATGCTGGGCGACCTGCTGTTTCTTTGCGGCTCTTCTTCATGGGCGGTGTTCACACTGCTGTTGCGCCGCTACCCTATGCCGCCGCTCACTGCTGCTGTCTGCACGACGTTGGGCAGTGCCACTCTGTATTTGCCTGTCTGGTGGTTATTCCTGCCAAGTACACTGGATCAGGCACCAGTTGCTGAAATTGCCATGCAGGCGATCTACCAAGGCGTATTGGTCGTATTCGTCGCCATGATTCTCTACTCATTTGCAGTCCGTAGTCTCGGCGGCCAAACGGTGGCACTGCTCATGGCCATCGTGCCCGGCCTGTCCGCCCTCGCCGCCGTACCTGTCTTGGGTGAAACACTCTCCTTGTTCACTCTGGCGGGATTGGGCGCTGTAACGGTGGGAGCCGTACTCGGTGCGCGGCAGAAGTCGGTTAAATAAGGCTAAGGCAATTATGCCGTGGTAGCCCGGCTGTATACTAACAAGATGATGGTTTAATTCCAGCTACTTTTATGGTGCACAGTACATTTATGGATATAATCATCCGGCATAAAGATTTTCTGGACTGCAAGTGCAGCTGACATAACTTTAAGGAAGGTATATCACATGCTATTGGCTCTCTATTATGTGGTTGCGATCACCGTACTGATCCTGCACTTCACGGGTTTCCTCGTGCGTCACAATCTCGAATGGCTGGTACTGGTGCTCGCTGTCTCTGTCTTACCGGCAGTATTTTTCCTTTAACCCGCCTGCGCATCCAGTTTCGCGATAAAACTTTCCAACTCCTTCGGTAACGGAGCAACCAACCTCATCGCCTCCCCGGTCAACGGATGCGCGAACGCGATGCTGTAGGCATGCAGGAACATGCGCTTCAGTCCCTGCTTCATCAAAATCTTGTTGCTTGCAAAGTCACCGTACTTGTCGTCCCCTGCTATCGGGAAGCCGAGATGAGACAGATGTACGCGAATCTGGTGGGTGCGCCCGGTCTTGAGTTGCGCTTCCAGTAAAGAAAACTCCGGCCAGCTCTTCTGCAACGCAAAGATGGTGTGCGAAGCCTGCCCGTCTTCCCTGACCATCACGCGCTTCTCGCCTTGCGGGGTGTCAAATTTATGCAGCGGCAGCTTGACGTGTTGCTTGGCGTTCTTCCATTGCCCGAGCACCAGTGCGAAATAACGCTTGTCGCTGTTACCCTCGCGCATGATCTCGTGCATCGCGGTCAATGCAGAACGCTTTTTCGCCAGTAACAGCACGCCGGAAGTCTCGCGATCGAGCCGATGCACCAATTCAAGGAATTTGGCCTGTGGGCGGGCGCGGCGCATCTGCTCGATCACCCCGAAGCTCACCCCGCTGCCGCCATGCACCGCCACACCGGACGGCTTGTTCACTACCACCAGCGCGTCGTCCTCATAAATGATCGGGAATTCCACCGCAGGGATGTAAGACTCTTCGACTTCGTGTTTTTCCGCGACACGGATAGGCGGGATGCGCAGCAGGTCGCCCAATTTCAGCCGATAAGTCTGGTCAATGCGCTTTTTGTTCACCCGCACTTCGCCGCGCAGGATGCGATAAACGTGACTCTTGGGCACGCCTTTCAGGTGTTTGAACAAAAAATTGTCGATGCGCTGCGATTCGCCACTTTCGTCGATAGTCAGGAAAGTAACAGAATCTTTGCTTAAACCATTCATTTTGCTTATACTTCGCCGCTCGCGCGTTTTTGGATTGGGTAAGTTTGGGATGTATATATCCCCGCCAAGTACCTTTTGGCACAAGCGACGGTGCAATGCACCGCCACCCTTCCAGCCGCAGCCCGGTTAATATCACTCACCGGTACCAGCAGTGATAGTAATTGATTTACGCGCTCAAAGCACCTGTGGATTTTCCGTGAAGCAGCCAATGCTGCATCACAACCCCGAGGAACTTTTGCAACAGTCGGCATGGCGGATGCAATGCATACGCAACCCACGATACAAAAGTCCCGGTAAACAAATTTTTTAGACCAGCTACCAAAAGAGAACTTAATTG
>Ga0315272_10000150_pt1 | contig 31755 bp, 34 predicted proteins | sample C3_middle_MG_FD_203918 | JGI IMG/M metagenome (GOLD analysis project Ga0315272, IMG submission 203918) | Sediment microbial communities from Yellowstone Lake, YNP, Wyoming, USA - C3_middle | ecosystem: Environmental > Aquatic > Freshwater > Lake > Sediment | place: USA: Wyoming | collected...
CGCTGTCAAGGTGGTCTTGCCGTGGTCAACATGGCCGATGGTGCCCACGTTCACATGAGGTTTTGTCCTCTCAAATTTTGCCTTTGCCATGCTATCTGCCTCCTGTTAAAGAATAATTGCTCAATGCCCCGCTCGTCCTGAGCAGGTTACAATAAAATGCGTGTTTAACAATAACGAGTAATAATCATCTGAGTTACTGGAGCCCATGAGCGGGATTGAACCGCTGACCTCATCCTTACCAAGGATGTGCTCTACCAACTGAGCTACATGGGCAATCTTCTACAGCGTAAAAACATGGAGCGGGAAACGGGATTCGAACCCGCGACCCCAAGCTTGGAAGGCTTGCGCTCTAGCCAGCTGAGCTATTCCCGCATTTTATTTCGGATTTCGGATTGCAGATTCCAGATTTTAAATCCGCATTCCGCAATCCGCATTCCGCAATAACTAAACTGGTGGGGAGGGGAGGTTTCGAACCTCCGTAGGCTGACGCCGACAGATTTACAGTCTGTTCCCTTTGGCCACTCGGGCACCTCCCCGGGACACTACCACTACCGTGAAACGAACTGCTTATGCTATCCTTTGCGCGTCATGATCACATTTGTACTGGAGCCACCGGAGGGATTCGAACCCACGACCTGCTGATTACAAATCAGCTGCTCTACCAACTGAGCTACGGTGGCGAAACCCTCTGGACACACCGCCCGCCGCAAACACACGAAGGAATATCGTTTTTCTCCGGCCGTACCCTGCCGGCTCAGGACGCATTCCGTCAAAGAACTGGAATTATAAGGGATTGTTACATGACTTGTCAAGAGAAAAGATGAAGTTAGCGCACAACACGAAACAAAGTGCCTCACCCCGCCAGACCCTGCCGCTTAAGTCTATTTTCTTCGCTGCCGCAAGACCTCATAGAGCATCACCCCGGCTGCCACGGATACGTTTAGTGAGCTTATCTGCCCCATAAGCGGCAATGAAAGCGTATAATCACAGTGCTCCCTGACCAGGCGGCGGACGCCTTTATCCTCTCCTCCCAGCACCAGCGCGGTAGGACGCACAAAATCAGCGTCCCAGTACTGCATGTCGCCGTTTGCCTCGGCCGCAGCGATCCAGACCCCTGCTTTTTTGAGGTCCTCGATCGTATTTACGATGTTCACGACCTTCACCACCGGTACATATTCGAGTGCGCCCGCAGCTGCCTTGGCAACGGTTTCCGTAAGGCCCACAGCCCGCCGCTCGGGGATAATAACACCGTGCACGCCGGCGGCTTCGGCAGTCCTCAGAACTGCGCCGAGATTCCGCGGGTCTTCCACGCCGTCCAGGATCAGGAAGAGCGGTGTCTGTCCACGCTCAGACGGGATCCGCAAAATATCCTCGAGCGTGGCATACTCGCGCGCGGCCGCACTGGCGACCACTCCCTGATGCACAGTGTTCGGCGCTTCACGGTTCAGTAGGTCCCGTGACGCCATCCTGACCTCGACCCCTGCCTGCCTTGCAAGCCGGATGATCTCAATGATATCCTTGTCGGATTTGCGCTGCTCGGCGATCAACAAACGCTGGATGGGTCGGCCTGACCTGAGCGCTTCCATGACCGGATTGATGCCGACTATTTTTTCTTTTTCATTCTGCATTTTTATTCATTTCAGGGAAAGACAACTGCGCCGGCAAGGAACTGCTCATTGAGCAACGGGTACTCATGCTGCGGCAGGATGCAGACCTATTTCGGTTTCCAGACCGTTCCGTCAGCCCGGTCGAACAGCTCCACTCCGCCGTCATCAATGATCTTGCGGATCCGGTCTGCCTCGGCCCAATCCTTGCGAGCGCGCGCTTCATTCCTCAGATGGATAAGTTCCTCTACCCGCTCGACCGACAAGGTCACTTTGCTTTCCGCCTGCCGGCTTTCACTGAACCAGGTTTCGGGGTCGCGGGTGAACAACCCCAGGGTCCGGCCGACATCAGTGAACGCATTGCCGGCGCTGGACAGGATGATATAGGCCGCATCCTCCCTTTTTGCACCTGCTTCGGCAAGGAACTTGTTCACATCACGCACCAGATCGTAGATAAGCCCGATCGCGAACGCGGTGTTAAAATCGTCATCCATCGCCTCATCAAAGGCCTTTGACAGGTTCATGATCTTGTCAAAGAGCGGCCGGTCAGCGCCTGCAACGACCTCTTCGGCTTTGACCAAAGGAGCCCTCTTCCCGGCGAGGAATTTAACCATCCCCTCCTTCATGGTATAGAACCGGTCAAGACCGGCGCGGGCGTCTTTCAGATTGGCATCTGAAAAATCGATGGGACTGCGGTAGTGCGTAGAAAGCAGAAAGAGCCTGACGATCTCCGCGTCGTACTGGTCGAGAATATCACGGATGGTGAAAAAATTGCCGAGCGATTTCGACATCTTTTCCTGATTGATGTTCACAAACCCGTTATGCAGCCAGTAATTCACGAACTTCTTTCCGGAATAGGCCTCGCTCTGGGCGATCTCGTTCTCATGGTGCGGAAAGATCAGGTCCCTGCCGCCGCCGTGGATATCGAAGGTCTCGCCCAGGTGCTTGAAGCTCATGGCAGAACATTCGATATGCCAGCCCGGCCTGCCCGGCCCCCAGGGGCTGTCCCACGCAGGTTCACCCGGCTTCGACGCTTTCCAGAGCGCAAAATCAAGAGGATCGGTCTTGCGTTCATCGATCTCGACCCGTGCCCCGGCCTTCAGATCATCGAGATTGCGCTTCGAAAGCTTGCCGTAATCCGAAAAGCTCGCGACCCGGAAATACACATCACCGTCCATTGGGTAGGCATGTCCCTTTTCAACAAGACCCTTGACGATCTGGACCATTTCACTGACGTGTTCCGTGGCCTTGGGCTCTATGTCCGCCCTGGCAACACCGAGCCGCTTCATGTCTTCATGGAAGGCCTGAATATACTTGTGCGCTACTTCTTCGGCAGTGATGCCCTCCTGTTTCGCGCGGTTGATGATCTTATCATCCACATCCGTAAAGTTGCGGACATAGGTGACCTTGTAGCCCTTGCGGACAAAGTAGTTGCGGATCACGTCAAAAGCCACGGCCCCGCGCGCATGGCCGAGATGGGAATAGTCGTATACCGTGATCCCGCAGGCGTAGAAAAGCACCGTACCGGGATGGATCGGCACAAACTCCTCTTTTTTTCCGGACAGGGTATTGTAGAGCTTTATCATAGACAGAACTTCCTCAATTAACGTATACTTTTGGCAACTAGATATCAATTACATACGACAGGAACAAACAACGTCGTGAGACCGTCAATATTATAGATTGCACCGGTTTTTGTCAAGGGATTTAAAGGGAAACAGGAGCTCCGTCATGACCACAGCACAGCGGCGGTTCGTTGTTCAGGAACATAGGGCCAAACGCCTTCACTACGACTTTCGCCTGGAGATCGGCGGAGTGCTCAAGTCCTGGGCTGTTCCCAAAGGGCCGTCGCTGGACCCCGCGGACAAGCGCCTTGCGGTCATGGTACCCGATCACACGCTTGAGTATGCCGACTTCGAGGGCATCATACCGGAGGGTAGTTACGGAGCCGGACCGGTCGTGATATGGGACGCCGGTGAATTCATGCCGATCGGGACAACCCTCCCTGAAGATGCGCTACGGGAAGACAAACTGACCTTTGAGCTCCACGGGAAGGTATTAAAAGGAGCCTTTACCCTCGCCCGCATGAAAGGCCTGGCCCATGGCACGGGAAAAGAATGGCTGCTCATGAAGAAGAAGGATGCTCATGCAAAAACCGGGTATACGATTAAAACGGCGCTCACGCCCGAGAAGCTCAAGTCGCTGAAAGAGCTCGTCCCGCCCTGCGAAACAACGTAATGTATGGCACAGTCATAGAGTTCTCCGGGCTGATAACTCCAGATTCATGCTGACCCCGGACGGCCCCCCATTACGCACCCATGGTATCAAGCCGCTTCTTTCACAATACGGTAAGGCTGGATCAATACTTCAGCCGGAATACCGAGGCCCTTGTGCAGATTGCGGATCATTTCCATGGTAAGCGCCCGTTTCCTGTTCAACACTTCGGAGACGCGGGCGCGGCTACCGATGTATGGCTCCATATCGCTGCGAGAAAGCCCTCTGCTCTCCATGTAATAACGTATGGCGTCGATAGGATTCGGAGGAGAGATCCTGTGATGTTTTTCCTCATATGTCTCGACCAACGTGGCCAGAACCTCAAGCCGGTCGCCCTCACGTGTGCCCGGAGCTGCGTCGAAAAGACGTTCGATTTCCTTCAAGGCTGATTCATAATCTTTCTTCGTTTTGATAGGCTTGATTTCCATAATCCCTCCGCTCAAATCGTCGCCGCGTCTATTTTGTCGTAATCTTTGTGCGTACCCACAAACCGGATGTAGACAATCCAGAAGTCATACTGGACAGCAACGACGACCCGGTATTTATTCCCCTTGATGTTGAAGACGACCCGGTTGTCCGCCAAAAAACTCGCGTTCCGGTAAATATTCTTGATATCCGCAGGAGCTTTCCACCAGGAATGTTTAACATCAAAATACCATGCCTGCAGCGGCTGCTGAGCATCCGGATGCTTTTCCCAAAACTCACGCAGCGTTTTCCGCGAGATTATACGCACAGGGACTTATACCATGTTCCCGTGTTGGGAGCAAGAAAAAAAGAAGGTCAACGGAATTAGCCTAAGGGTGTTCGTGAAGTGAACTGTTCGAGGTGAATGCAGAGGAATCACACTATCAAAATCCAATAGAACTGACAATGTCAAGCCGCAAGACTTGACCCTAAGACCTCCTTCAGGCAAAGAGCACGGAAACCTGGCCGGTCTTGCGAGACCGGGAAGCTATCTTGACGACGATCTGAACGTCACGACCCAGCAGGGTAAGACACTCAAGCATCTTGGATTCCGAGATACCGCGAAAACGGCCACGAAGCATATTGGAAAGTTTGGGTTGGGGCATACCAAGCAGAGCTGACGCCTGAATCTGCGTCAACTTTCGCAGCTTGATGATCTCGGCAATTTTTGTTGCGAGTTGCGCCTTGACCAGCATTTCTTCAGCATCGGCAATGCCGAGGTCTGCATATACGTTCATGCTGCCCTTTTCAATTTTACGCATAATTCCACTCCTTCCGAATGCAGGCGGGCCATCTTCAGCCGCTCCTCGATCATTTCCTTATCCTGTTTTGATGTTTCAATACCTTTACGTGATTTCTTCTGGAAACAATGCAAGACATAGACACCATTGCTGAATTTGACGGTATACACCGCGCGGTATGTGCTGCCGTCATCGTCTTCAACGACCTCCAGCACTCCAGCCGACCCGAACCCCTTGAGAGGCTTGGCGTTCGGATGCTTATGGCCAGTTTGCGCCATATAGAGTGCGTAGCCTGCAACATCGACCACCTGTTCAGGCATTTTCAAAAGGTCTTTCTTTGATGATCCTACCCAGAATAAGGGTTTCAATTGCTATTCTCTCCTAATGGCATTATACCTAAATGGGTATATTAACGCAACCTAAAAGTCATTCGCGTTTCCCAAGATCTTCGCATCTCAATCTTCAAGTCTGAGCCGCTTTGACATGAAATGCGATCTTTTAAACAAAGTACAACAGTATAGACCTGACCCCAGGCATGTGTAAGCTACATTTACGCAAGCGCATTTATCAGGTCGAGGCTCAGTATCGGAGGGACCCATAAGGGTCAGGTCTATTTTGTTGGGACCCATAAGGGTCAGGTCTATTTTGTTGCATTTTCGTTGATTCCGGCGATACTCTGTTTCTTTTCACGGTGAGTGAGCGCATAGGAGCGCATAGGGTCAGATCTATAATGTTTATATTCCCCTACGCCGCCGCCTTGTGCGCTTCCACGCGGAGCCGCACCCGTTCGTTCGCCTGCAGGATCTTGATGATCTCCAGGATGTTGTCCGCCCGCGGATTGCCGCGCGGCCCCAGCATGCGGTGCACGCTCTTGTCCGTCTTCTTCAGCTTCTTTGCCAGCTGCTGGAACGTGATGGTCGCGTTGATATAATCGCGCAGCATGGCCTTGCCCGCATCCAGGTCCCCTGCCAGCAGTTCGTTCACCGCTTCGGTCAGCATCTGCCTTCTGAATGCGGGGTCGCTCACTGCGCGGTCCATGATGGTAGTTCTGAATTTTCGCGTAATAGACATGGTGCGACCTCATTTCTTTCTTGCTTTATCCTGCTTATACTCTGCCCAGAGCCGGTGGGCGATCAAAATGTCCTTTACCTGTGTCTTCTTTGCCCCGCCTCCCAGCAGGATGACCAGCTCATCACCTTCCTGACCGAAATAGATCCGGTACCCTGGCCCGAAGTATATCTTGTATTCCGAGACCCCTTTGCCGACGGACTTTGCGTTTGAGACATTGCCTTGTTCTAGGCGATAGAGAGCTGTGGCCACCTTTGCCGCTGCCTGTGCGTCGAGCGCCGAGAACCACTTGGCAAAGGGCGAAGCTCCTGCCTTTATGTATTCGATGACTTTTCGGTTGGCCATCCACGGTCTTCACGGCAACATATATGTTACCAGTAGTCAATAGGGGAATTCCCGAGGTTTTTGAAGGTCAGGTCTTGCGGCTTGACGTTCAGCGCTTCCGTGTCGTCCGATACCCCGCCTGTCGTTCCTTTGCGATAAAACCAATCTTTCTTTTCGGCTTTGCCTCAACGTCGATCAACTGACGTATCGCCTCAAAGACGATCTGGAACTGACCGTCGTATTTCTTCTCGAGCTCGTTCAGTTTGCGCGCAAGGTCCTTATGAGATGACATCATCTCCCGCAGTTTGGCAAATGTCCTCATGATCTGGATATTAACCTGGATCGCTTTTGGGCTATTGAGAACGCTCGACAGCATTGCCACCCCATTTTCCGTAAATGCATACGGAAGATGCCTTCTGCCTCCCCATCTTGAGGTGCCAAAATGGTACTTCAAGTTTTCGAACTCTTCCTTTGTCAGCTGCACCATAAAATCATGAGGGAACCGTTCGTTATTTCTTTTGACCGCGCGCACCAGCGCCTTCGTCTCGACGCTATAAAGCTCTGCAAGGTCGCTGTCCAGCATGACCTTCCGGCCGTTGATCAACAATATCTTTTGCTCGATCACTTCAATTGGTACGAGTGTTCCCATGATCCTCCGGTCCTGATGTGCAAGCAGGAAACTTCACGTTGCCGTTTTTTTCACGTTTTATCATAGGCGGTCAGTATACCACGAAATCGAATAGGTCATTTTCGATTTTCATGGTATCAGCAAGGGAGCCGGAAAGATCTCTGGGACCGTAGTGCCCGGGGTGTCCTTGTACAAACGACCGAATTCTGCTGCAGAAACTTAACAACACGCACATCCACTATGACCTCGTCAGCAATTCCAGCTCCTCAAGTTTTTTCAAAGCATAGTGCTTACTGGAACCGCAAAACTCTTCTGACGCAGAAAAAGTGATACAGACCGTTGGACGTCCTGGCTTGTCGAACAACATGCAGTAATTATCAAGCGTAAGCTGGATACAACGAATTCCCGCGGGCTTTCCACACGGCATTCCGGGAATGACCGAAGAGATCGAGGGCGCAATGCAGCAGGCGCCGCATCCAATGCGGCATGACCTTATGTTCATATCAGCGTTCTGGTTCATTCCGGCTCGATGGTCGAGATCAGGGAAAAGGACTGAAGCTGGTCCCGATGATGTTCGGCCTGTTCCAGCGGCTCCACCGTACACAACGCCACGCCGTGGTTGTGGGTCTCCAGCATGATCTGCTCGCAGCGTTTTTTTTCAAACTTGAACACGCGCAAGAGGACCCGTATGACGTGCTCCATCGTGTTATGATCGTCATTATGCAGCAGGACCTTGTAGAGCGGGACATGGATCGTCTGCCGGTCAACGACCGGAGCCGTGCCGGGCCGTGTTATGGGAGATGCAGCCATCAGATCAGTTCTCCTCGGAGAGTTCGGTGCGGACCAAGGCAAGGATCAGTGACGTTAAAATCCTCTGGATTCCCGATTAAAGCGTTCGGGAATGACGAAATGGTGCGGTATGGCAGATCCAAACGTGCCGTTGTTCCTATGATCCTAAAAAGAGCAGTTGGCCGCCAAAGAACGCAGAGATCATAAGGAAAAATCAATAGTTTGAGTTGTGAAATCGCATCACCAAAATAGTGAGTAGGTGTTAAGTATTAAGAGCTTTATTTTCTTTGCGTTCCTTTGCGGCTAAAGAAGCCAACGCCTTTTTTTAGGACGATTCCAAGCCACCTGCATAGTTACGTATTTTTTTTACCAAGGAACTGCGTTCCCTGCCGGGATCCGCGGCAACTGGCTACTCCTGCAGCCGCAGCAAACGGCCGCAGGATGAGCAGCTATAGCAACTGGTCCCTTGCAGGGTCCCCAGAAACCGGTATGCGGGTTTTTCGCAATCACACACAGACCGCAGCAGCGCGATCCGGTAATTTTTCAGCATGACCAGCAGGGGGATCACGGCAGCAGAAAGCACCAGAAGCCCGAAAGCGTTATTCCCCCACCACCACATCTGCTGGCCCACAAAGAGCACAAAGGCAAATAGTACCGGTAGGATGACCAGACTGGCAATGAACTCCTTGTTGATCCTGTGGTTCTGTGCAGATATCGGAACGCCGGTAAAAAGGTCAACGAGCTTGCGGACCGGTTCATCGATCAGCCGCTGCCCGCAGGCAGGACAGGCGAGTTTGGCAAAGATCGTCGCGTCGCCAGCGCCCGTCGCCAGATGCGGCGACCAGCCCTCATAGCGCGGCATTACACTCTTTTTGCAATGACTGCAGACCAGCTCGACATTCCACCCATAGGATGGACTAACCATATTCCTGTATTTGGCAAACACGCTGTTTATCCCTCTCGTGCGGTTTCTCCCGGATGGGCAGGGGCAGGACCCTCTCTATTCAGAAGATCGTATTGCCGATCTGGCCTGGGGTCAGGCCTTTCGTCAGTTCCCGTCTGATAAAGATCCGGATCAGCGCCTGGTCCTCTGAGCTGATGCGCATAAATTTGATGCCCATGCCCGGCGTTCTCAACGGACCCTCTCCGCGGTTAAAGCTGTACAGGACCATGCCGTCGGCCTTGATCTTCGCGTTTTCCAGAAAGATCGTCACCGGAACCTGGATCCCGGTCGCCCGGGGTTTGTTGGTGCTCACATACATGCCGTTCTCGGAAAGCGCGGTGATATAATCGCCGCTCGCGGAAGGCGCCCCTGCTTTATCATCTCCGATGTTCACGTTCAGGCAGGTATTGAGACGGATATACTTTCGGGGAGTGGTCTCCGTTGCCTTCTGGATGGCAGGATAGAGCACATCAGGGTCGATCGGTTTCTGAAGGTATGCGGCGCAGCCTTCCTGCAAACAGGCCGCTTTGACTGCCGGGTCCTTCGATGCCGTGAGGATGATCACAGGAACAGCAAAGGTCTGCGGGGTCTTTTTGATCTTCTTCAGAAGCTCGATACCGTCCATGCCGGTCAGCGACACTTCGGTCAGGACCAGCGCAGGCTGTGTCAGGTTCATGATCTCAAGAGCATCTTCCGCGCTCGTTGACGTATGGATATTGTATTCCAGCCGTTGGAGCAGGATGCTGTTGTAGTAGAGGTGCGCATTATCGCTGTCGACAACGACGAGAAGACGTTTTTTCCGGTCTCCGGACTGCGGGCTCTCCTTTTCGGTTACTGGTTCTGTCATGGACCAACCTCCTCAGTATCCCGGACGCTCGCTGCTCAATTCACCGCCAAGCAGCGATGATCCTGTGTTTTCCATCCCGTTGGTACTTAGATCGGTAATTTGATTTTATATCGGATCGCGAACATCCGCAACACAAATGTAACAGAGATGCAGATAATGGCGGCGAAGACATCGTTCCCCGTCGCCTGCATCACGGCCAGGTAACACCAGGCCCCGACGAATGCGCAGGTCGCATAGAGCTCCGTCCGCTGGAATACCGCGGGTATCTCGTTGCAGATCATATCCCGCATCACGCCTCCGAAGACACCGGTCGTGACGCCCAGGAGCGCAGCGATGAACGAATGCAGCCCCGCCTGATGGGCGAGCGAGGCGCCCGTTGCGCTGAACAAGCCGAGCCCGAGCGCATCGAGCACGAGCACCAGGGACATTGCCTTCCCATGCTCCGTCACCTGTTTCGTGATGAAACCGCCAAGCAGGGAGAGTGCCAGAAAGATGATGGGATACCAGTAATGCTCGACCCAGAACAGCGGGTGCCGGTCCAGAATGAAGTCGCGGAGCGTGCCGCCGCCGAAAGCCGTGATCATGGCCACGGCGTACACGCCGACGATGTCCATGCCCTTCTTGCGTGCTTCGATAATGCCCGACAGCGCAAAGGCGAAGGTCCCGATGACCTCGATGGTCTTGATAAGCGTGTTCATAGGGGTCATTTCACAAATCCCCCCTCAAAAACGATCTCTTCAAGCTTCCTTCTGTCCGAAGGGAACTCCCGCTGCTCCAGTGCGAACGGAAGGTCATACTTACTGCCCGGCCGTCCCACCGCGATCATCGCCTCGACCTGATGCTCGTCGCTCACGTTCAATTCAGCCTGAGCCCGGTCATAGTCGAACCCCTGCATGCCGTGGATCACGAGACCCATGAAGGAACCCTGGAGCGCCAGGCTTACCCATGCAGCGCCGGTGTCGTAAGAATGAGTGCGTGCTGGCTTACCGTTAAAGTCAAAGGTCTTTTTCGAGACCGTGACGATCAGCACTGCCGCGTTCTTGCACCAGGATTGATTGTTCACGGACAGGAGACCGAAGAACTTCTCCCAATGCAAACTGTTCCGCATGGCATAGAGGAACCGCCAGGGCTGGTTATTCATGGACGACGGCGCCCACCGCGCCGCTTCGAAGAGGCACATAAGCTCTTCTTTGCTGATCTCCTCGCCGGACATGGCCCGCGGCGACCAGCGGTTGATGAAGAACGGGGAAATCTCGTGGCCTGGTTTTCGAAAGTTGGACATATTGGGATTGTCTGCCATAGCCTTTACCCTCTGATTATTGTTTTTCTCCGTGTCTCCGTGTCTCTGTGGTAAATTTTGTTTTTCGCGTGCACTATTTCTGGAAACCGACCACTTCTTGCATCAGCATACCCGCACTCCCCGGCTCATGCATTGCCGCGGCCTTCGCCTCTTTCCATCTTCTTCGCAGCTTCTTCACATCCTCGCCCTTCATTTCCCGAGTCTTGAGCTTCCTGTCGACAGCTTCCAACTGCGCAAGCGCATCGCGTATACCCTTATCCAACGCCCGATACTTGACAGCGTCAGACTTCGGTATCGAGAAATCCCCATTCGTTTTCCAGATGTCGCCCAGCTTCATCCATGCGGCAAAGTTCTCGATCTTCCCGTTTTCCATGAGCGCGATCTTCGACACTGCTTTGATGTCAATGACGCGAATGCCGTTCCTGTCCGCCACAACCTTCTGGCTTCCATCGAACGGCTCCGCGCCCTGGTTGTCGAAATAATGCCACGTTACGTGACTGACCTGCGTCTCCGAATCATGACAGCTCCCGCAGGTACGCGACTTCCCGAGTGGATGCGCCACCTGCTCCACCTGGAGCCAGGCGAGATAGTTGTTGTTCCCTCCCGGAAAATTGAACGTGCCGAGCTGGGCATAGGCATCGTGCGTCTCGCCTTTGGGCCAGCGGAAGATGAGGCCCGGTTTCGGCAGCACAGTCTCTTTGATCCCGCCTACGCTGTTCGGCCAGATCTTGGTCGGGATCCAGCGATTGTTCTGGTCCTTGATCAGGATCGGCAGCTCCATGGGTCCGTAATAGAGTGAATATTTTTTAAAAGGATTCGGTTTGGAAGCAACGTTGCCCGGCCCCCAGGAGGTCATCTCGTATCCGCCCAGGATCTTCACATGGCAGGCTTCGCAGGTAAGGTTCTTGTGCACGCTCACGGCCATGGCCTGCTCAACCTCGACATGGCAATCCTGGCACGTTGCCTTGCGTTCGATATGGCCCATGCCGTCAGGACCCGTTTGATGGCAGTCCGTGCACTCGATCTTTTTGCTCACATGCACATCTTCGGGCAAACCTGCCGGCTCGGAGAAATCTTTCCCCAGATAGCTGTCGCCGCGTCTTCGCTCCATGGTCCCTGCATGGCAGACAAAGGTGCTCCTGCCGCCGCCTGTACAATTCGCAGAAGGCGGTGTTCTGCTGAAGGCATGGCTGCCCTTCTCTTTGGAAGGCGCATAATGGCAATCAAGGCAACCAGCGTGACAGATGTTGCAGGCTTTCTGTTTGGCGATTGCCTGCTCCTGCGAAAGCGGCTGGTTGACCTGTTCAACGATCTTCCGTGTATTCTCGAAGGAGAAGCTGTTTCCGTCTGCCCTGCCGACCGGCGGGGTATCTGCAAAGGATGGCCCTCAATTATTAGGGCCGTGGATATCGTTCCAGACCCGCATGGACCGCTGGCGGAAGTTCGCGCCCATGATGCTGGTGCTGAACTGTTTCACCTGGTCAGGATGGCAGTTGGACTGGCCGCAGGTCTTCTGTGCAATGGCAGGATCGTACCCGAGCGTTTTTGTGTTCCGGTCATGGTACAGGAGCGTACCCACGTCGTAATCGAGCGAACCGTCAGCCGTTCGCGGCAGCATTTCGCGCAACCGGTCGTCGCCCGTGGGTAGGAGCCGTTCGACGTGGCCCTTTCGCGGCATGATATCGAGATTGTTGTCGAGGACAATGAGCTTCAGCATGCCCTGATGGGCCGTGGCAGGATCGCTTGACAGGCCGTTCCCCAGGTGGCAGTCACGGCATTCCGTGTTCGGGTGGCGCGCTTCCTTCTGCACCTGCTCGCGGGTCATCACGAACTGCGGATAGCCGAGGCTGGCCATCTTCGTCTGATCAGCATGACAGGATACGCAGCGATCGCTGGAATGATAACCAGAGTAGAAGAAGATAAAGAGAAGAACAAGGACCAGCTGGGCCATAAGGATAGCCATGCCTTGCCTTGTTCCAAACCAGTTCCAGAGTTTACCGATGGCCATAGGAGTTAAGATACCATAGGTGGGAGGGCGTGACAATCCTTAAAAGAGAGAAGTGGAGTAGTTCCGGTAGGTTGGGCTGAACGGTTCATGTGAAGCCCAACACTTCTTATTCATTGCCGATAGCCCCGTCAAATGTGACTGGCTCGTTCACTCCCCAGTCCGGATGATACAATCCGTCCCTGACACAACGATGCAAACTGGAATGTTTCCACGCGTGAGGCGATCCTACCAAGCTATGCTTTACTGGATTGTAATGAATGTAGTCCGCGTGGCGAATCAGATCTTCATCATTCCGGATTTGATGTTCCCAAAAGCGTCGCTGCCAGACATTTCGCTCGCGCTTTAAAATTTTGCTTTTGCTGCCGTTCAGTCTGAAGCGGGTCATGGCACGTCCTGGTAAAAATGCTCTTGATCAGCATCCACCGCTTTGAGAAATCATTATCACCCGGCGGCAATGTCCAGAGGCAGTGAAGATGATCAGGAAGGAGGACGATAGCATCAATCGTGAAGGGATGTCGCGTTTGAACTGTTTTGAACGCCTTTTTCAGCAAGCCAGGATTATCAGCAAGACAAAGTATCTTCTTTCGTTCGTGGGTCACGACCGTAAAAAAATATGTGGCGCCCGGTGTATTTGATCGTCGATAGCGCATTCGGCTTGTTCATTACAGATTTGGGAGAATTGATTTGATCGCCCAATCTCGTAGGTTGGGCAAATCGATTCACCTTGCCCAACGTTTTAACGTTAATTGTTGGGCACAGAAACGGTGCCCAACCTACTGACTGGTTTTAAAACAACGATATTTGATGCCTCGCGCAATCGTTTGGCATATTTACCTCGCACCAGCGGGCCGGAAAAATCCGACCGCTTGTACTCCTCACGAAGTTCGTCTTTAGGTGTTCGTTTATCCTTCTTCATACCATGTCTGGCAAGATTCTTAACGATTTTTTGGTACAAACAAATTTAATTTCTTTAACTCAAAACAACCGCTCCATCGCCTCATCCACGGACCGTACACCCAAAAGCTCCATCTTGTTTTTCACAGCCTTGTCCATCTTCTCCACATTCAGCGCCGGCAGCACGCACCGCTTGAACCCGAGCTTGGCAGCGTCCTTGATCCGGGCCTCGGCCTGGCTGATGGCGCGCACCTCGCCGGCAAGGCCCACCTCGCCCATGACCACGGTCTGAGCGGCTATGGGCCGCTCGCGGAAACTGGAGGCCACGGCGGCGACGATGCCGAGATCCACGGCGGGCTCGTCGATCTTGAGGCCGCCCACGATATTGACGAACACGTCCATGCCCATGAGCTGCATGCCGACGCGCTTTTCCAGGACGGCAAGGAGCAGCGACACGCGGTTATAATCCACGCCGATGCAGGTGCGGCGGGGCATAGTGAGCTTCGAGGGCGCCACCAGGGCCTGAAGCTCCGCCAGGATCGGGCGCGAGCCTTCCAGCGACGAAACCACGACCGAGCCGGTGGCGTCGGCCGGGCGCTCGGCGAGGAAGATCTCCGAGGGATTGGCCACTTCGGCCAAACCGTTTTCCTTCATTTCGAACACGCCGATCTCGTTGGTTGAACCAAAGCGGTTCTTGACTGCGCGCAGGATCCGGAAGGAATGGCCTTTGTCTCCCTCGAAATACAGCACAGTATCCACGATATGCTCCAGCACGCGCGGCCCGGCGATGGCGCCGTCCTTGGTCACATGGCCGATCAGGAACGTGGGCATTCCCGTTTTTTTTGCATGGATCATCAGCCGACCCGACACCTCGCGGACCTGGCCCACGCTGCCGGGAGCGGACGGAAGCTCCGAGGTAAATACGGTCTGCACGGAATCGACGACCAGCACCTGCGGCTCCAGCGCGTCCGCCGCGCGAATGATGTCGTCAAGCGCTGTCTCGGCCAGAACATAAAGGTGCTCGGCCTTGACGCCCAGCCGCTGGGCACGCATCTTGATCTGCGCCGGCGATTCCTCGCCCGTGACATAGAGCGCCTTGCCCCGAAGCTCCGACACCTGCCGGAGCATCTGGAGCACCAGCGTGGACTTGCCGATGCCCGGGTCGCCGCCGATCAGGACGACCGATCCGGGAACAATGCCGCCGCCGAGCACGCGGTCCAGTTCGCCGATCTTCGTGACGAACCGGTCCTCGTCCCGAGCCTGGATCTCGTTCAGCAGGATCGGCTCCATGCCGCCGGAGCGTTTCGCGCTCCCGATGTCCTTGGACTTTTCGACCTGCTCCTCGACCATGGTGTTCCATGCGCCGCAGTCGGGGCATTTGCCCATCCACCGCGGCGACTGCGTGCCGCAGGACTGGCAGACGTAGACCGTTTTTATTTTAGCTTTCATCGTAAAAACATTCTAGTGGTTCATTGGTGGATTGTCAAACGCTATCTGGGAAGTTGCCGAGCAGTACAGCGGGAGAACCAGCCGGAAAGCTCTGGCAGTTACAAATTAGATTCTATTCAAAAGGGTAAAAATATTTCTCGCAAAACGCAAAGAGAACCTTGCGTCAAAATCTCTTCTGGTTTAAAACCCAAAGCTAGCCGTGGCTTAGGATTTTCTTGGCGTCCTTTGCGAGCTTTGCGAGAGACGCCTTTCGGTACCGGCTTGTCCGGGTCAGGAAGGAAATGCAGTCGGGGCGGCGGCGATCGAGGTCATGATGTCGCGCACCTTCTGGAGCAGCTCTACGGGCGCAACAGGCTTGACCAGGAAGTTCACCCCGGAGCTGACGAAGCCTTTCTTCTGGATCACCTCTTCGGAATAACCGCTCATGAACAGCACCTTGATGCCGGGATTGATCAGGCGGATGGCATGGCCGGCCTCCACGCCGCTCAGCTTCGGCATGATGACGTCCAGGATCACGAGCTGGATCTCCGCCGCGTGCTCCCGGAACCGTTCCACGGCATCTTCGCCGTCCACGGCCTCGACCACCGAGTACCCGAACCCTTCAAGCACCGAACGCATGAATTTCCTGATATCGGCCTCATTGTCCGCAATGAGCACGGTCTCGCTGCCGCCCAGCGGAAAAGCCGCCGGCTCAAGCTTCGGCAGCGACGGTTTTCCAGCCACGGCCGGCAGGTAGATCGTGAAGATCGTGCCCTTTCCCGGCGTGCTCGATACGATGATATAGCCGTTGTGCTGTTTTACGATCTCGTAGGTGATGGACAGTCCGAAGCCGGTGCCTTTGTCGAAGCTTTTGGTCGTAAAGAACGGCTCGAAGATCTTCGCACGGGTCTCATCGTCCATGCCCATGCCAGTGTCCTCCACGGTGATCACGGCGTACTTTCCTGCTTCACCGAAGCCGTGCGTGCTCAGGAACGCGCCGTCCACTTCGCCGGACCCGGTGTGAACCGTGACCACGCCGCCCCGGGGCATGGCATCCCGCGCATTCACCACCAGGTTGATGATGACGCGCTCGATCTGGCTGGCGTCCGCCATAACGGACGGTGTCGCGCCGTCGCTTTGAATCCGCAGCTCCACCGTATCGTTGACCAGCGCCCTCAGCAGCTTCTCCATCCGCCCGATCAGTTCGTTCGGGTTCGTGGTCTTCAGATTGAACACCTGTTTTTTCCCGAAGGCAAGCAGGCTCTGGATCAGGTTCGCCGCCCGTTCCGTGGAGGCGAGGATCTGGTCCACGTGCTCCTGCTCGGGATCGTTCTTTTCCAGGTTCAGCTGGAGGAGGTTCGCGTGCCCGACGATGGCGGTCAGGATATTGTTGAAGTCATGGGCCACGCCGCCGGCCAGCGTGCCGATGGCCTCCATTTTCTGCGAGTAGCGCAGTCGTTTCTCCAGATCGTTGCGCTCCGTCACATCGCGGTCGATGCCCCGGTAGCCGCTGAACCGGCCGTCACGATCGAAGAACGGCACACCGCTGGTCTCGATGATCACCCGGCTGCCGTCCTTGCGGATGTTCGTGTTCTGAAAAACCTTGAACGGCTGGTGCTGCCGCGTCATGGAAATAAAATAGTCGGCTGCGCGCCGGGCCTCCTCCCGGGGCATGAAATCGAAGAAGGTCTTGCCGAGCACTTCGTCCGGCTCATACCCGAGGATGTCGCGGATCTGCGGGCTCACATAGGTGTACACGCCCCGATCGTCCATCTCCCAGACCCAGTCGCTCGTCGTGTCGATGAGATTCTGCATCCTGGCCTGGCTCTCTTTGAACGACAGTTTGGCGCGCCTCGCCTCGTCGTACAGCCGGGCGTTATCGATCGCCACCGCCGACTGGTTCGCCAGGGATTCCAGAAGGTCAAAATCGCTCTGCACGTAGGACTCACGGTTTCCCTTTGGCCCCAGGGTCAGGAAGCCCTGCACCTGTCCCTTGGAGAACATGGGGATGATCACTTCTGCGCCGATCGCCTTCATGTATTCCTCCAATCGGACAAACTCGTCGATTGGCAGGACACCCTGAAGCTCCTCAAGGATGATCGCCCGGCCGGCCTTCTGAAGCACGCTGATCAGTGCCTCATCCATCGGCCGGAGCCTGGCGGTCTCCACATGCAGCCCGCTGCCGAGCCGAAGCGTATACTGGCCGGCGGCGCCTTTCAGGTACAGGCAGATACTCTCGGTTTCGAGGCTCTTTTTTATGTTGCCGATAATGTACGTGAGCAACTCGTCAAGGTCCAGGATCGTGACCATGGCACGGGTGGACTCTTTCAGGATAAGCTGATAGTCATAACGGTCCTTGACGACCAGGCGCTGAATCCACTGCTGTACGTTCCTGCTGAACGACGTCCCGAAAAAAACAGAGCCCATGATAACCAGGGACAGCACGATCGCCAGGACATCCCCCAGCAATGGATGCAACATAAGGAAAAAGCCGACATGAACACCCGAGAACAGGATCATCAGCAGCAGGATCGCAATGGCGCGCGAGGCGGCGAGCCTCAGGTCGAACAGACGATGGCGCGTTATGGCGTAATAGGTCAGGACCACCCAGGGAAAACCAAAGTAGGAACCGAGGCCGGGCTCGAGCGCGTGCCCGCCGAAAAGGGGAAGCACTCCGGCGATAAGCGTTCCTCCCATGGTAAAGATCAGCAGGCCGTTCGTGAAATAGTTCAACTGGGAACGCTTATACCCGCTTGCCTGTTGTCGCAGACGGAAGACCTCGGAGATCACCCATATGAGCTGAACGACCCCGATGACCCGGAGAGGCTTGCCGAGGGGGCCGGACCGGTCGATGAACGGAAGCAGCGCGTAATTGCCGCTCTCGATGAGGTCAGTTGACACGCTGATGCACAGAACGACGATCCAGAACGGGTAGAGGACGTAACCGGCGACGCGCGCGGCCCTGCTATTCTCATCCCGCATATAGTAAAGAAACTGAATTGCGGCGGGTATCATGAGCCAGCCGACCCAGTTGGCGCGGGCAAGGGGCGTAATATCGCGGCCAAAGGACGCGAGGACGTACATCAGGCCGGTGATCAGGGTGAAGCCTGCGGTAAAAAAGGAAAAAGCGCCGACGGACCTGTTCACCGAACTGTTGCGGGGATTATCCCGGAGCAGAGAGATGCCGAGCAGAAATTCCACGGTCGCGATGATCAAAAGAGGATAGCCGATTATTTCAAGACGAAGCATGACCGACACCTTTTGTCAATTACAGAGATATAAACGGAATCATCCTGGAAAACATGTTCAGCCTGCCATGAGACCCTTGATATAATGGAATTTAGTATATCATAGCACCAAACCGGCAATTATGCCCATGATGCCGCTTTTCCGTTTACAGAATACCGCAGCCGACCCGGTCAGTATATAACCCGACAGGGGTATTTTCAGGGTATTGCCCGGAGCACCGAAAAAAACAGAGCCGTATAACCGGACGGTACGCGGCAACGGAGGCTTGACAAACACTGCAACCATGGCTATCTTTACATAAATCTCTCGATTCTCCAGGAGGCGCCGGACCATGAAAAAGCAGGTAATTATCCTTTCGCTCGTTGCAACGCTCACCCTGTTCGCTACACTCGCTTCGGCAGCTCAGTTCAGCGTGGTCGGGCCGAGGGCTCTCGGCATGGGAGGCGCTTCGGTCGCCTCGGTGAACGACTCCACGGCCGTGTACTGGAATCCGGCGGCTCTGGCCGACTTCAGGCGGGTCGATATCCGTATCCCCGTGAGCATCGCCGGGCGGGACCATGTGGGCCTCAAGGACAAATGGGACAGGATCAAAAACATCGACGCGCTCGTCCAAAACAACGATCTTGTGGCGATCGATGAAACGTTGCGGCTGCTTACTGATCTGGACAAGCCGAAATCCGGCGCTGACATCGACGGATCAACCGGCCTTTTGATATCGATCCCGGTCGGCAGTTCGGCCTTCGCCCTGAGCGGAATGGGCCAGTTGAACGCAGGGATTTATCCCACCGTGGACACCCTGCATACGAGCGCCACTTTTTCGACATCGCCGACATCGAACTTCGTGGGGAACAACAACAGCGGGATCACCGGAATCGGCATGACCACTGTTGAGCCGGCAATCACGTTGAGCACGTCTTTCGGGAGCATGCTCTTCGTGGGCGCCAATGCCAAAATGATCTATGCAAAGACCTATGTGCATTCGGTACTGCTGAAGTCGGACTCCTTCAATACCTTCAAGGACGACCTGAATAAGAGCGAGACCAGCACCAGCAAGGCCTCAGCCGATGCGGGTATCCTGTTCAAACCTGTGGAGCAGTTCGCCATCGGCCTTGTCGGCAGAAATCTGAGCGGTCCGGTCTTTCCAGTTTCCGGCCTCTTTGCCACAAAGGACGCGGTCACCGGTGATGTTTCCGTCTCGACCGAGCAAAGAGAACTCAAGCTCGAACCCCAGTACCGCGCCGGCATCGCCTGGAAGCCGTTCCAAACCTTCACCCTTGCCGTGGATTATGATCTGAATAAGAACAAGACCTTTACGCCGGGCTTCGAGGATCAGACCCTCGCCGTGGGACTGGAAAAGACCCTGTTTTCCGAGTACCTCAACATCCGACTCGGCGCGTACAAGAACCTGGCAGAGAGCGGGACCAAAGCCGTGTACACGGCAGGCCTCGGGTTCAGGCTCTTCGCGCTTCGTCTTGATGTGGCAGGCGCCTACAACTCGGCCAAGGATGAGGCCCAGGCATCCGTTGATCTGGCGCTCAGGTTCTGAGCCAGGCTTCCGGTTCCCCCTGCACTCCCCCGTACCAACGAAAAGGCAGTCGGTCATTTGACCGGCTGCCTTTTTACACGTCAGCAATAATTTTTCACTGGTGTCATTGCGAGCGCCGCGAAGCAATCTCGCCTTTTGCTTAAACCGCGATTGCCGCGTCGCGTCGCTCCTCGCAATGACGGCACATGAAACGTGCAATATCGTCAGAAGCGCGGCATCGGTTCTGCAAGCGTGCCGCCAAGGGTAAACTGATAATACCCTTCGGCGTCCTTGTTCTTGAGCATGGCAATGATCCAGGACTGCTCCTGCGCCATCCGCTCGGACAGTTTCAGCTTGACGGTCAGGTTCATCATGCCCCGTTCGCGCAACACCAGGTCCCCCGTGGCCCTGACCTTGAGCTCCTTGCCATCCATCTCCAGCTTCTTCACCATCAACCGGTCACCCTTCACTTCAACTTCGAGCCACCATTGATCGAAATCGAGGTCCGGTATTTTAAACCCTTTGACCGTGAGGTCCCGTGACGTTACGCCTTTGATCCACAGACGGCCCTTGCCGGAATCGCCGGTCATCTCGAAGTTCCCTCCGAGCTTTCCGGTGATGTGGAACCCCGCGTCCCTGAGCAGCGGATAGGCGGCGATATCGAGTCCGCTGGCGTCAAGGAAAAGATACTGCCTGCCCGGCCCCTGCTGCGACTTGACCAGAAGCTCCCCGTTGTACGCCGTCGCCTTCATGCTGAGCGCGGACAGGCCGCGGACCAGGCCGAAGAGCGATACCGTGGTCCTGATCGACGGACTTTCGAACAAGACCTTGCCGCTTTTATCAGAGACCACCACATCGGAAAGCACCACCGTGTTGAAGAACCGCGGAGAGATCCGTACGATGGCAAGCTCGTAGGGAGTGCGCAGCCTCACCTCCGATTCGATCCGTGACTTGATCCGGTCAAAGGGGAACAGCAGGAGGAGAAAAATGAAGAACGCTGCCACAAAATAGCCGGCGAACAGCAGTCTTCGGATGATCGTTCTTTTATCAGGCATGGTCGTCGGGATTATTGATGAACATTTCTCCGGCCTCAGTGCCCGGGCCGTTGCAGGTGAATAGCACCGTTACCCTGCGCTGGAAACGAGTATGGTCGCGTTCAGAAGCTTCGGGTTGTCGAATCTGGGTTTAAAGTACAGCTTTTTGATGCGCAGCGTATCCTTTTCGATCAGATACACATAATTTACGATATCGTAGAGCGTTATATTGTCAAGCTTGATCTCGACGATGCTTTCCGTGACCCCGCCGGCCTGCACGCCCGCCTGCGGCTTGAGCGACACGATCTTGCTTTGGAGATTGGCCCGCTTCGTAAGGTTCTCGATCTCCGTAAGCAGAGGACCGCGCTTCGAAGCCGCTTGCTGGGCCTGCTGCAGCCGCAGTTGCATCTCCCGGTACTGGTCGCGCAAACTCTGCATTTCGACCAGGTCCTGCTCCTTCTTGGGAAGAAGGTCGCGCTTGCGCGCCAGGTCGCTGGTCAGCGGCGACAGGACGTAGGCATAAAGCACGATGGCCAATGCTGCGACACCGCCGATGATGAGCGTTCTTTTGTCTTTTGGTTCAAGGCTCATAGAAATCCTTCAACTGCCGAGAGTTTCCTGAATTTCACCTGTAACGCCCCCTCACCCCAGCCCTCTTCCTCGACGAGGAGAGGGAGCACGTCGTAGCCCCTCCCTCGATGGGAGGGGTTGGGGAGGGTGATGGTTCCGCCGCGCGTCACAATTCATGTCGCCTGTTTGATCTTGATGTCGAGCCGGAATTTAACTTTGCTGTCCACGCCCATGCGCGTGTCCAGGACCGTCACTTCTCCGAAGGACGGAACTTTCAGCAATTCGGCCTTGATCTTGTCCACGGATTCAAAGGAAGGAGCATCGCCCTGAAGCTTCAGCCGGTCGCCTTCCAGATTGAACTCGCTGAAGCTCACGCGCACTTCTTTCGGGATCCCTTCCGTGACCGCCCGCATGGCATCGAGCGCCGAACTCCCCGAACCGAGCACGCCGAACTGTTTTCGCCCGGCATTCAGCTTGTCGCGCAGATACCGCACCGGATCACCCGGCACCGCTTCCTGCGGAAAGAGCTGCTGATAAATGCCCTTGATCTCGCGGTCCAGCTTGCCGTAGCCCGATTGCACCACCGTGATCTTTACCCCGAGGTTCGTGACCGCAAGCAGCGCGGCAATGACGCCGGCAACGATGAGCGTGCGTTTTCTTTTACGGGTCCCTTCATCAGCAAGCCGGTAGGCATACTCGCCTTTCCGGAAGTTGATCTCTCCGGACAGGGCAAGACCGAGGCTCACGGGCTCTTCGGACTTTTTGCCGTTATATTCCGGCGCCACGTGCTCCAGGACAAGGCCGAGGTTCTCCCATTCGGCAGAATGTTCCCCGTTCAACACAAGCACTTTCTCCACCAGCACGCCATACGTGTTCTCCAGCGCCTTCAGCGTGTGGGCGGCGGCGCCCGTTGCCTGCGATGCGGAAAAACTCCGAAAGGCGATCACGGTCTCGTTGTGCTTCAGACAAAGATCCTTGCCGGAGATGATGAGCACTGTTCCTTCCGTGGGTACCATGCGCGATACGGCAGCAAGGCCGACCGGGGAAGGCACGATAGCCTGCGGGTCCAGTCCACCGGCAGCGAGCACATCGAGCTGCTGCTTCAGCACGCTCTTCGGCAGCATGATGCCGAGCACCGGCGTCTCGCCTTTTGCCTTGCCGTCCTTCGCGATCTCGCCCACGACCATGTGGTCGATCACAACGTCGTCGAGCGCATAGGGCACGCTGTCCTCAAGCTCAAAGGGCAGCGCCTTTTCCAGGCGCTTCCGGTCGCTGAAGGGGAAGTGCAGTAACCGCTGGCTGAACCGCTCTCCCGGGATGGACACAATGATCCGGGCGCCTGCCCAGTCGCGGGACCGCTCCTTCAGGATCGCAATAAGCTCGTCCTCTGTACGAAAAGGCGCGCTGAACGAGTCCTTCAGCTCCGTGCTGCGGAACCCCTTCTCGACGATCGACGCCGAAACCCGGGCCTGCTCTATGTGCAATCCTACGATCTTCACTTAACGCTCCAATAGGCAGTGCCAATCGATTCGATCTGCTTGGTATAGCCCCCCACCGTGGCATAGGAATAGACCATGAGCGTCCCGTTATCCGTTTTAAGATTGGGATACCCCGTAGGGGTCAGCCCGACTTCCTCCAGAGAGGGGATAGGCTTGTCTTTTCTGTAGTTCACGATCATACCCACGGCAACCTTATTATTAAGAAGAACACTATTCAGCACATCCTCAGAAGCAGTATTAATGTTTATTTTAGCATCTGAGTTCACTGTTAAAAACCGCGCCACCTTATTATAATCCTCATCAGACATGACCTTGTGCAGTTCCGACAGCAACTTGAACGGGCGGTTGCCTTCTTTTCGCAGGTCCTGCACTTTGAGAAAGACATCCCTGCTAATCCCCCGCTGTTGAAACAACTCAGCCACCCAATCAGCTGTTGTTGAGTGCACCTCGCTAATATTTAATTTGCCCCGTTCATCTTCCCACTTGAACCTGACCTCGGTATCCCCGGTGCTGATGACCGGGACAACGCCCCATTCTCCCTGTGGCACCATATCCTTTAATTCCTTAAACTTCGTGAAGATGGCAACGCCCGAACGCGCAAGAAAATAGGCTCGCTGGCTGTCGCGGAAGTTCACCGCCCCCCGCAGACTTACGCGCGTGCCATAGGCGAACTCGAAGATGAGCGCGATAAGAAGGGCGGTGACGAGAAGAACTATCAGGAGTGCCACTCCCCGGTCCCTATGAACGATCCCCTGTTTTTCCATGGCCGTTAAATGGAGTCCTTCGACCGCACCGCGGTGCTATACTGTTTGCCGCTCAATAAAACCAGGGTCATTTCGACGATCGCCGGCTTTCCTTTTGCACATTTGTTTGTGCTATCCTTGTCGCCCCACTCGTCGAGCCATATTGTACCGTTGTCGGAGTAACGGAACCGCAGTTCATCCACCTGGTCCGTGATCTCGTATTCAACCCCGCCTTCAAGCGGCTTCACCTCTTTGGTCAGCTCCCGCTTCTCTCGACGCATCAGGGAATAGCCCTTGCCGTCCGCTTTTTCCTTGAAGTAGTAATCCGCTTCCAGAAGCTCCGTCTCTTTCGAATCAGGCCGCGGGAAATTCGTCAGCGTGGTCATGGCAAGGCTGTCGTGCCGGCGCTTGCCCCCTTCCGTTTCGACCTCGTCCTTCTTGCCGTAGAACACGGGGTTGTCCGCAACATTGGCGCAGTCGGCATTCTCTATATCCTGCGACAAACGCGCGATCAGCGTCCGGGCGAGGTCGGTCTCGTCTCGAACAAGCTCGGCGCTTTCCACGCTCCGACTCGCCGTCGAAAAGCTGCTGTAGATCACCGTCACGAGCATCGCAAGGATCGACATGGCCAGCAGCACTTCGAGCAGGGTAAATCCCTGTGAATTGACTCTACTCATAGCTTACCAGCTCCACCATCTCGTCACGGGCGCCCTCTTTCCAGAGGACGGCAATATGAACTTCCATTATCTGGGGAATCGTGGGGATCGGTGCGGCAGCGATCGTTTTCTTCCAGTGATACTCCTTATACACGTCTCCGTATAGGTCCACGGAGAACTCCCCATCTTCTTCAGCAGGAATGAGCGGCGTTTTTTTGAGCGTTTCGGTCATCATGCGTTTGGCCAGAAGCGTTGCCGTGGTGATCCGCTCAGCCTTCATAACATCCTGCATGCTCCGGTTCTTTAGCCCCAGCAGCGACACCAGGACCATGGCCAGGATGGCCACCGCGATCATGACTTCCAGCAGGGTGAAGCCCTTCTGGACCCCGGCCCCTGAACCCTGAACCCTGTTCACCGCCGTCCCTCCAGTTCGCCTTCGCGCAGTTCCGTGTTTCCGGTGAGCGGCTTCACGATCAGCGTGAACACTTTATCATCGCTGTTGCGCAAATGAATGAATGCCGGTTCGACCCAGCCGTCGGGCGTAAAGAGCATATAAGGGTCATCAAGGTGGCTGCCCACCTGCACGTCTTTGAAGGTTGTCTGACCTGCCAGGCTACCTTCGTTCGTCATGGCCGTCTGCAGCCGTTTGAATTCCGCAGTATCTTTCGAGAGAATCGTGAACTCATCGGCCCAGTACTTGCCGCCCTGGACATCGAACCTGAGCCGGTAGACCTTTTTTTTTGCCTGCGCCTCGTCCCGAAGGAACCTGATCATCCCGGTCAGATGTCGTGCGCTCCGTTTCAAGTTCGCGTCACCGATATTGCCGAGCTGCGGAATGATCAGGGTCATCATAACGCCGAGCACCACGATCACGACCATGAGCTCGATGAGAGTGAAACCTTTATGATTTCTCTTTCCTTGCAACTTGACCCTTGCCACTTGACCCATTTTTTATTCTATCTTCCAGCTTTCAATGTCGGCGTTCTTGCCTTCGCCGCCCTGCTCGTTGTCCGGGCCGTAGGAAACGATCTCGTACTCACGGCCTTCATTGCCCGGCGCGAAGTACAGGTAGTCCTTGCCCCAGGGGTCCTTGGGGATGCGCGCCGGCTTGAGGTATCCGCCTTCTTTCCATTTATCCGGAATGCGGCCGACCTCCGGCTTCTTGATCAGCGCGCTTAAGCCCTGGTCCGTGGTGGGATAGAAACCGTTGTCCAGCTTGAACCCGTCAAGCGCGCTTTCCATGGACTTGATCTGCACTTTTGCAGCGCTGACCTTGGCCTCTTCTTCCCTTCCCAGGATCTTCGGCAGCACAATGCCCGCAAGCAGGCCCAGAATGATAACCACCACCATGATCTCAATAAGAGTGAAACCTTTTTTATTATTCATGTACTCTCTCCTTTTATTCCGAATTCCGCATTGCCACTCACCTTACCGACGAGCTCATTTCCAAAATCGGCAGCATGATGGCGATAACGATGAATCCGACGATCAGCCCCATCACCAGAATAATGGCAGGTTCCAGCAGCGACATGAGCGCGGTTATGCGCGTCTCGACGGTGCGGTCGAAAGAGTCGGATATCTTGAGCAGCATCTTCTCGAGTTCACCGCTCTTTTCTCCCACCGCCACCATCTGGATCACCACCGGCGGGAACAGACCGCTCCGCCGCAACGGGTCCGCAATTGGTTCGCCTTCGCGCACGTTCTCGCGCGCCCGGTGCACAGCGTTGGCAAGCACCGTGTTCCCGACCACGCTCTTCACGATATCGAGCGCTGCCAGCGCCGGGACCCCGCTCTCCAGCAGCGTCCCCAGCGTGCGAGTGAAACGCGATACCGCGATCATCCTGATGAGCCCGCCAAAGACCGGCATGCGCAAAAGCCAGCCGTCGAGCGCTTCCCTGCCTGCAGGCGTCTTGAAATGGCGCCTGATATAGTAGGCAGCTCCAACCAGGGCGAGTATCAGTGCCCACCAGTAGGACGACAGGAAGTTCACGATCCAGAGCAGCATGAGGGTGATGAACGGCAGCTGCTGGTTCATGTCCTGGAACATGCCGGTCACCCGCGGCATCACGAACGTGAACAGGAAAAACAGCACGCCGATGCCGATGAGCGACATGAGCGCGGGATAGGCCAGGGCTGCGGCGAGCTTGCCGCGGAACCGCACCTGCTCGTCGAGGAAATCAGAAAGCCGGTCCAGCGTGATCTCCAGCGTGCCGCTCGTCTCTCCGGCGGAAACCATGTTCACATAGAGGTCTGAAAAAGCCTTCGGGTTCCCCTTGAGCGCGTCGGCAAGCGACGACCCTTCGCGGACCGTGTCGCGCACCGACGAGAGCGCGGACTTCAGCGCTTCGCTCTCCTCCTGCTCCACCAGCAGGCTGAGGGAATCCATGAGCGGCAGGCCCGACGAGAGCAGCGTCGCAAGCTGGCGCGTGGCATTGGCAACATCGCCGAGCCGCACCCGGCCTGCTGTGGTAAAGTTCCAGGTCCCGCTGCGACCGGTACGGGCCGTTGAGGCTTCCTGGATCTCGAGCACCACGACGCCGTCTTTTTTGAGCCTGGCCCTGACCGCCTTGAGGCTCTCGCCGTCCTGGACCCCGGAAAGCTTCTTGCCCAGGGAGGAAACACCTTTATATTCGTAGACAGGCATTGTTTAACACCAGTTCGGAGTTTGGAGTTCGGAGTTCGGAGCGCCGAGTTCTTAGGCGGTTACGCATTTACCCCGAACTACCAACTCCGAACTCCTAACTATCACTGCGTCTCCCTCTGCGTAACCCGCACGACTTCCTCGACCGACGTGATGCCCTTGAGCACCTTGGTGGCGCCGTCCTGGCGCAGGGTCTGCATCCCCTTTTCCACGGCCAGGGCCTTGATCGTGGAAGAATCGCTGCTCTTCATGATAAGCTGCCGGATATCGTCGTCCATCAGGAGCAGCTCGTAGATGGCGCTCCTGCCGAGGTAGCCGGTCTGGAAACAGGCATCGCACCCTTTGGCGCGATAGACCGTTGCGCCTTCGCCGCCGGTCCTGATCTCCAGTTCTGCGCGTTCGGCAGCAGTCAGTTCGTAGGGCTCGCGGCAGTGGGTGCAAAGCACCCGCACCAGCCGCTGGGCAAGGATGGCCATGACCGATGATGAGATCAGGAAGGGCTCGATCTTCATGTCGATCAATCTCGTCACCGCGCCTGCCGAATCGTTCGTATGAAGCGTGGAGAACACCAGGTGGCCCGTGAGCGCCGCCTGGATCGCGATCTCGGCGGTCTCGGAATCGCGGATCTCGCCCACCAGGATCACATCAGGGTCCTGCCGGAGCACGGACCGGAGCCCGGCGGCAAAGGTCAGGTTGATCTTGGGGTTCACCTGGATCTGGCCGATGCCCTTGAGCTGGTACTCGATCGGGTCCTCGATGGTAATGATGTTCTTGTCGGGCGCGTTGATCTTCGAGAGTGACCCGTAGAGCGTCGTGGTCTTGCCGCTGCCCGTGGGGCCTGTCACGAGAATGATGCCGTGGGGCCGGGTGATCAGTTCGTTGAACCGGTCGAGGTTGTCGCCGGAGAACCCGATCTGCTCAAGCGGCAGCAGGGCGCTCTCGCGGTAAAGCAGCCGCAGCACGATGCGCTCGCCAAAGGCCGTGGGCACGATGGAAACACGGATGTCCACGTCCTTGCCGCCGATCTTGATCCGCATGCCGCCATCCTGGGGCAGCCGCTTCTCAGCGATGTTCAGGTCTGCCATGATCTTGACGCGCGAAGCAATGCTTGCCTGGAAACGCTTCTGGATCGTCAGGATGTTATAGAGGATGCCGTCGATGCGGAAGCGCGCCACCACGTCCTTTTCGAAAGCCTCAATGTGGATATCGCTGGCCCGTTCACGGATCGCCTGCGAAAGGAGCGAATTCACCAGCCTGATGATCGGCGCATCGTCCGTGACATCGAGCAGGTCTGTCGGCTCGTCAAGCTCGGCCGCAAGAAACGAAAGTTCATCTTCTTCCATTTCCTGAGCCGTGTCTTCGGCCTTGTTCATGTCTTCGCTGTGTAGACGGTTGATCGTATCGAGGATCATTTCGGAAGGGGCGAGGCAGAGCGCAATCTCGGCGCCCAGCAGCACCCGGAGGTCGTCCAGGGTCGAGAGCAGAAGCGGTTCGGCGGTTGCGGCGATGATCGTGCCGTTCTCCTGACGGATCGGCAGGACAACAGCTTTCTTGGCATACGTGATCGGGACCCTGAGCGCCAGTTCGCGATCGATGTCGCCAAGATCGGCGATGAAGGGCAGGCCAAGCTGCGTGCCGAGCGCGGTGAGCACTTCCGCTTCCGTCACGAGGTTGAGGCGCGAAAGGATCGTACCGATTCGGCCGCCGCGCTTCTTCTGGAGCTCAAGCGCCTTTTTCAGCCGGTCGGGCGACAATCCGGACTCAACGAGTATCTCGCCGAGCAGACGTTTCACCGCTGGTCCTTTGCAGGAACTGTTGATTGTTCCGGAATCGAAGTGGTGGCGGTCGGAGCTGTCGTCACGGCTCCTGTTGCCGCGGGGACGTTCGTTTTTACCTTGTCAGACGGCTTATGGCTTACGAGCGGCTCAGCGCCCTTTTTCTCGATGCGATACTCCTTGCGGAAATCCTCCATGATCTCGGACTTGCGGCGAGTTATTTCCTCGGCATCCTGCTCGTTCTTGATGATGTAGGGCGTAATGAAGATCATCAGATTGGTCTTCTCTACCTTCGAGGTCTTGTACTTGAACAGCCAGCCGAGGATCGGAATGTCGCCCAGGAACGGGACCTTGCTTTCGTTCGAGGTAACATTGTCCCGGATCAAGCCGCCGATGACCATGGTCTCGCGGTCCTTTACCACCACGGTCGTAGTCGCCGACCGCTTATTGGTGATGAGGCCGGCCGCGTTCTGGGCGGAGGCCGCTACCACGTCGGATATCTCCTGGTTGATTTCCAGCCGGACGTTATCATCCGAGGATATCTGGGGCGTGATCGACAGCTTGATACCCACATCCTTGCGCTCGATCGTATTGAAGATTCCCTGCGTGCCAGTCGTCGCGTTCTGGGTCTGGCCGACCGTAAACGGCACGTTCTGGCCTACCATGATCTCCGCCTTCTGGTTGTCTGTGGTGAGAATGTTCGGCGTGGACAGGACGTTCACATCGCCGTTGGTCTGGAGCGCGTGCAGAAGCGCGCCGATGTTCAGATAATCAGTACTACCATAATGAAAGGTGCCCTTGATGGCAGCCACGTTCAAACCGGTGAGCCCGGCCAGGCCTGCAGGCCCGCTTGCAACGAGTCCTCCGATATTGCCGAAGTTCGTGCCACCCAGGGGAGTGGTCGGCCCGCCGCCCCCTGACTGGATCTGCGAGGGTGCGTAGAGAAACTCAAGGCCGAGTTCGCGCTGCTTCTGCAGGCTCATCTCGATGATCGCCGCTTCCACATACACCTGCCGGCGTCGGATATCAAGCTTCAGGATCACTTCCTTTACGGTCTCGTAATCGCCCGGCGATGCCACGATGATCAGCGAGTTGGTCGACTTGTCCGAAGATATCGTGACGGCACCTTCAAGGATGCTTGACGGACCGGCCGTTGCCCCGCCTGCAGGCGGGGCCGGAAGCCGGGAGACAAGCGCGGACATGCCCTTGGCGATTTCCTCGGCATTGGCATGTTTAAGATAGTACACGTTGATCTTGCCCTTGCCCTCGGTGGCGGCCACGTCCATGGCATGAACCAGACTTTCGATCTTTCTGATGTTCGACACCGAATCGGTGATGATCAGCGAGTTGGTCGGCGCATAGGCGATCAGGGAGCCATCCTTGCTCATAAGCGGCGTCAAGGCCCGCGTGATCTCCTGGGGGTTGACGTAGGCCATGCGGATGAGCTGGGTCACGTACCCCTCACCGCCGAACCGGTTGTCCTGATACACCTTGAGGCCGCTCTGCCGGGCCTGGGCCGAAGGAATGATGCGGACGACCTTGCCGTCCTCGATGGCGGTGAACCCTTTGATCTCCAAAGCGGACTGGAACACCTGGTAGGCCTCTTCCGGCGAGATCCGCGTCGGGGTCATGAGCGTCACCTTGCCGACCACGCGTTCGTCGAGGATGAAGTTCTTGCGCGTGAGCTCGCTCATCACCTTGATCAGCGCGCCGATCTCGATGTTCGTGAAATTGAGGGCGATGAAGTCCTCTCTCGCTTTCAACTTCGGTGTTTCGCTCTTTTTTGCAGAGGATGCAGGAACGGAAGGAGAGGGCGGGGCAACCTCCTGTGCGGAAGGAGGAGGCGGAGCAACCTCTTGTGCAAATGCAACGCTCGTTATGAAAAACCCTGCAAGGAGCAGGGCCATTGTTTTTTTCACGCGCGGCCTCCGGTAGTAGAATTACAACAGTAGCAGCCTCTTGAGGAACGCCCTGTGACACCTGGGAACACCGAAGGATTATGGCACAGAGGGAACACTGAGGAATAAATCGTTATCATTATTTCTGGTCCAGGTACAATGCCGCACCGTCAGCGGATCTCGTAGTTCAGCGTCTGGCGCTGGCCGTTGCGCATAAGATCGACGGTAACGCTCTTTTCTTCCTTCAACCCCTGATACAGCTGAAAGAACTTGCCGGGGTCGTCGACCTCCTGCGAATTGACCTTCTGGATCACATCGCCGTTCTTGAGCCCGATCTTCTCATAGAGACTTCCAGCCACGATCTCGGTGATGCGGAACCCGACGGTCTTCCCCGCTTCCATGTACGGCAGCGCCCGGGCCTGGGTCAGGATCTGGTTCATATTCTCGGTGCTCGCGGCGACCTCCCGCTGGTCCAGCATCCACTTGTCCTTGGACACCTGTCGTACGCCGGTCGAGGAATCTGCAGAGGGAGTTGCCATGACGATCTTGGTCTCATCGAGCATCTGGAGTTCCGCGACCGAACCATCCGCCCGCTTCAGCGATACGCTGTCGCGTTTTACTTTTATGAGCCGGGAACCGTCGGGCAGCTTCTCGTTGAGCCGGTAAAAGGCCTGCGGGTTCGCGGGGCTGTCGAGCACGGCGCCTGAGAACTGCTCCCCCTCGATAGTCCCGATCAGGACGTACACGGAAGGGGCCGAAGCCTGGGCCGGTCCGCCCGACGGGCCGCCTTTGCCTTCGCCAAAAAGACCGCGCTCAAGAATGGAAGTATATTCGCTCAGTTACCGCCGCGGTT
>Ga0315272_10000151_pt1 | contig 31735 bp, 30 predicted proteins | sample C3_middle_MG_FD_203918 | JGI IMG/M metagenome (GOLD analysis project Ga0315272, IMG submission 203918) | Sediment microbial communities from Yellowstone Lake, YNP, Wyoming, USA - C3_middle | ecosystem: Environmental > Aquatic > Freshwater > Lake > Sediment | place: USA: Wyoming | collected...
GATAGAATGGATTGTGAAACAGACTGAAGCAACATTATCCTATGTATAGGATTCTTTGAAGTTGTTTGTAGCTTTGTCTGACTGCTCGCCCCAGATTCGCAAGTCACTTAAGCGAGGCTACAATTTCTCTGATCATTTGAATTGCTACCGGAATTGCCCTGCTGACTTCGGGTGATAATTCCATTCCCATTTTCTGGAAGTCTTTTACAGAAATTGCTATAAGACAAATTTCAGGCATATTTCCAAGCAGGAATGCCAAATCCATGAGAACCTTCAATCCGATTTCATGCGCACTCAGCTGGACAGGAAAGTCGCGGGCATACTTCGGGTGCAAAACCCTGAAATGTCCTGCCGGAAACTCATCCAGAGAAGCATCAATAATTATTACCGATTTATATTCCTGAAAATATCCCAGAAGATGGAAGCCTCCGGTGCCACCATCCATGAGATCAGCAGAGCCGAAGTGTTCCTCAGTAAATACAAACCAGGAAATTGAAGAAAAAGATAAACGCTTCCCATACCTGCACTTCACGCATAGGAACGGATCTTATTCTCATAGCCTAATATGTTTTAAGATCATGAATATAGCTTCCCTTTTCATCATACACATGCACTGCACAGGCCAGACACGGATCAAAAGAGTGAATAGTCCTGATCACCTCAAGCGGCAGTTTGGGATCAGCCACGGGAGTTCCGATCAGAGATTCTTCATATGCAGAACGTTTGCCGGCAGGATCACGCGGAGAAGCATTCCAGGTAGTGGGTACAACAAGCTGGTAGTTACCGGTCTTTTTGTCGTCAATAACAATGAAATGCGACAATGCTCCTCTTGGTGCTTCTACCATACCGATTCCTTTTGCAGTTTTCGGCCATGATTCAGGATCCCATTTGTCGTTGTTCTGGGTACGGGTATCACCGTTTTTAATATTTGCCAGAAGCTGCTGATAAAACTCCAGCGCCCAGTCGCAGGTAAGCTTTGTTTCGAGTCCCCTTGCTGCCGTGCGGCCAAGTGTTGAGAATAAGGCAGCTACCGGAACATCAAGAGCCTTGAGCGTACTTTCTATTACTTCTTTGTAATCGGCGCGTCCTGAAGCATAGCCCACCAGCATTCTTGATAACGGACCAACTTCCATCGGATATCCTTTCCAGCGCGGAGTTTTAACCCAGGTGTATTTTTTTTGAAACGTCGAGCTGTTCATAAGGAGGTTTTGGTCCGGTATAATTCAGCTTTGTCTCTCCTTCCCACGGGTGGAGGCCGACTTTATCTCCTTTGGAATATTCATACCATGAAATATTCACATACTCCTGAATCTGCTCAGGATCATCTGCCTTAATCTCATGAATCTTGCTGAGATCGCAGTTTTAAATTGCGAGCCTTTCAGCGTTAATGGCATTGGCTTCTTCAATGTTGATAGAACACGGAACACCTCCCACAAGGTAATTTGGATGAGGGTTCTTACCTCCGAAATGGTGTGAACCTTAAAAAGCTCTTTCTGCCACTCAAGAGTTTCGAGGTAATGGGCAACAGCTATAAGATTCAGTGCCGGAGGAAGTTTATACGCAGGATGGCCCCAATAGCCATTAGCGAATATTCCCAGCTGACCGCTTTCTGCAAAATTCTTAAATCTCTTTTGTATATCTGAGAAATAGCCTACAGAACTCTTCGCCCATTATGAGATGCTCTGGGCAATTTTTGAAGCTTCAGCAGGATCAGCCTTAAGCGTTGACACAACATCCACCCAGTTGAGAGCATGCAGTACAAAAAAATGAACAATATGATCCTGAATATAAAGCGCATTCGCCATCAGGTTACGGATGAGTTCAGCATTTGGAGGAGCAGAAATACCGAGAGCGTTTTCGACTGTCCTCACAGATGTCAGTGAGTGCGTCGAAGTACATACGCCGCAGACTCTGCCGACAAATGCCCAGGCGTCGCGCGGATCACGGCCTTTGAGTATTGTTTCAATTCCACGAACCATTGTTCCGGAACTATAGGCATCGGTAATGATTCCGTTTTTAACCTCAATTTCAACCCGCAGATGACCTTCGATACGGGTTATCGGATCTATAACTATTCTCTCAGCCATGCTATTTTTCTTTAGGTGTTTCAACTTCAGAACCTTCTTCCGGAGCATTGGTTATCTCACGCTGCTTGCGTATATTGGTAAGAATAGCATGTCCGGCAACACCTGCAGCTGCTGTAAGTCCCACTGCCACTCCTATCTTGTCGGCTGTTGTTTCGAAACCAAAGCCGGCAATCTGAGTAAGATGCTTATAGAATGGCCCATTATCCCAGAATCCTTCTTCAGCACAACCTATGCAGGGATGACCCGACTGGATAGGATAACTGATCCCATCATTCCATTTGATAATTCCGCATGAATTATAAGTTACAGGTCCCTTGCAACCCATCTTATAGAGGCAGTATCCTCTTTTAGCTCCCTCGTCATCGAAGGCTTCAACAAACAAACCAGCATCAAAATTGGCCCTCCTGTAACATGTATCATGAACCCTCCGTGAATAGAATGCTTTCGGACGACCGAGTCCATCGAGCTGAGGAATCCTGTCAAAAGTAAGGAGATGTACCACTACTCCTGCCATTACATCGGCAATTGGAGGACAACCCTGCACATTGATAATCGGTTTCCCGCTTATAACCTTATGAACCGGTTTTGCGCCGGTGGGGTTTGGACTTGCAGCCTGAACACGACCCGCTGATGCGCAGTTTCCCCAGGCAACCACAGCTTTAGCATTCGCTGCAGCTTCTTTCAGTATCTGATACGCGTTCCTGCCGCCGATGCAGCAGTGGCTTCATTTTCTGTAGGGATAGATCCCTCCACCATAACAATATATTCCCCGGGAAATTTAGCCATCACCGACTTGTAAGCATCTTCAGCCTGGACACCTGAGGCTGCCATAAGAGTCTCCTGGTAGTCGAGTGAGATATTATCGATTACAATGCTTGCAACGATCGGGTGCGAAGCCCTGATGAATGACTCGCTGCAACAGGTGCATTCCTGAAAATGGAACCAGATGACCGGAAGCCTGGGTTTGGTTTCAAGAGCTTTAACGATCTGACCGACACCACTTGTTTCTAATCCAAGCCATGCAGCCATTGCCGTACAAAACTTCAGAAATTCTTAACGGGATATACCGTTTCCCCAAGCCTCGTCGTAGAACGAAATTTGTTTATTTTCCATAAAACGGCCGGTTTAAGTTAGATCAACTATCCATAAATCTAGGAAACCCCTGAAATCTCAACTTAATTTTGCAATGATAAATATCACATTCACAAATAATCCGATCGGAAATCGGGTAACTCCATGCAGTTACTGATCTGGCCAGATGATAAAGTTAGATTTTAGTTATGCCCATTTAACTACATCTTAACATACCTTAACTTATAATTAAACTAATGCCAATCTTTTACAGCTTATTTTTACAACGATTAACTCAGCCATTCACCAATATTCTTAAACATGAAAAAAATTCTGGTAATTCTTATCTGTTCAGGACTTGTCACTCTCTCCTCAGCAGCATTCGCACAGACAACACTCAAAATCGGGCATGTTGATATCAATCTCATTTTGAACTCTCTGCCCCAGCGCGACAGTGCGGCATTAATAATGGAGAAAGAGACTAAAGCAGTACAGACTCAATTTGAAGAGATGACGGTTGAATACAATAAACATTTCGATGACTATGAAAAATCGGCTTCTACCCTTTCGGCGGTAGTAAAAAAAGCTAAAGAGACGGAACTCCTTGATAAACAAAAACGTCTTGAGCAATTCCAGCAGGATGCCACAGCAAAACTGGATAAGAGGAATGCTGACCTTCTGAAACCAATTATTGACAAGATCCTGAAGGCTGTCGATAAAGTTGCTGCAGATAATGGATTTACATATATCCTTGATGTCAGCAAAGGATCGGTAGTATTTACCTCAAAGGATAGCCAGAATATTAACCCCCTGGTACTGAAAATTCTAAAGCCCTGAAATAATTCCGGAAATTTGTTAGCACTAAATCATAGATTTTATTTACTTTACTAATATCTCTGATTTTCAATCAGCAGCCTCTCAGAAATTCATTTGCAGCGAATATAATTCCGGATCAATGAAGAGAGCAAACGTTCACTCATTGGAGTCATTACAGGAAAGTGAGGCCCGTCTCAGACGTGCAGAACTGGTATCTCTGACAGGTAACTGGGAGATATACCTTGATACTCAGATGGTTTATTGTTCCGAAGGCGCCAGAGAGATTTATGGACTGACCGGGAACATACATGAGTTCTCTGTAATAAAAGAAATGTACCTCCCTGCTTATCGTCCGTTATTGGAGTCTGCCCGTACAAATCTGATTGAAAATAATATTTCATATGATTTGGAATTCAAGATTATAACTCCTGATAACGGCATTATTAAGGATATTCATTCACTTGCTTTTTTCGACAATAAAAACAGGATTATCTTTGGGGTAATTCAGGATATCACCAAAACAAGAAAGATAGAGGAAGAGCTGAAATCTAATTATTCCCTTCTTAAGATTGCAGGTAAAACAGCAAAGTTCGGCGGATGGAGTGTTGATGTTAGCAGTGACCTGCTTTCTTGGAGTGCTGAAGTGGCAGCTATTCATGAAATGCCGGCTGGATATTCTCCATCCGTGAATGATGGTATTAATTTCTATGCACCCGAGTGGCGCGATAAAATAGTAAAGGTGTTTACTGATTGCATCACAAAAGGAATTCCGTATGATGAAGTAATGCAGATCATTACGTCCAGCAACAGAAAAATATGGGTAAGAACCACAGGCGAAACTTTGAGGGATGATAACGGCAAAATAATCAGGGTAACCGGGTCTTTCCAGGATATCGATGCCATCAAAAAAGCAGAGGAGAATCTGATAGAAAGTGAAGCCAAGTTCAGAAGTCTGTTTGAGCATGCTGCCGACGCGATCTTTATTACCGATATGAGTTCCGGATTAATAATGGAAGCTAACCAGGCTGCTTCTGATCTTCTGATGCTGCCTCACGAAAGGATCATTGGAATGCATCAGTCTGAATTACATCCTCAGGCCTATTATAACAAATTTTCGCAGCACATTCAGGAAACAACTTCAGTTAATGTAACTCCTCCCATCGAAAGTATAGTAATGCGTTCTGACGGCTCAACAATTTCTGTAGAAATAATGGCGGCAAGAGTTACGTTCGATGGGAAAGAGTGCCTCAGGGGCACATTCCGCGACATCACATTCAGGAAACAGGAAGAACAGAAGCTGATCGAACTGAATAATCAGCTTAGAGAACTTAACGCAACAAAAGATAAACTGTTTTCCATTATAGCACACGATCTGATAAACCCCTTCAACAGTATACTCGGCTTTTCTGATTTGCTTAAAGAATCTGTCAGTGATAATGATATGAGCAAATCAGAGACTTTCAGAAAATTCATTCATTCCTCTGCTAAAAATACGCTTACCTTACTTGAGAATCTCCTTGCATGGGCTAAATCACAAAGAGGAAAGCTTGAATTTAAACCTGAAACTCTAAGACTAAAACCTCTCATAAATGAGATATTTGACGTTGCAGGCTCTTCTGCTTCCTTTAAAAACATCACACTTAATTGTACTTTAGATGATGATGTTTTTGTCTACTCCGACAAAAACATGCTCACTGCCATAATCAGAAACCTTGTTTCAAATGCAATTAAATTTACGAAAACAGGTGGCAGGGTGGAGATTGAAGTATCTTCAGGGAATGATTGTATAGAGATTGCCGTTTCGGATACCGGTGTCGGAATTGATGCCGTATTATTGAATAAGTTGTTTTCTTTTGAATCGGGTTCAACAACAAATGGAACTGCCAATGAAAAGGGGTCGGGACTCGGTTTAATAGTATGTAAAGAATTTGTAGAAAAACATAAGGGTAAGATCTGTGTTGAAAGTAAACCCGGTTTGGGAAGCAGGTTCAGCTTTACATTGCCCCTCCCTCCTGAACCGGATAGACTTTATTCAGAAAACAATTAATACCCTGTAGATTTTTTACTTTGTGAATGGCAATGTCACACTGATTGTTAATGTCTCAGGAGTCCCGTCACTATTAAGATCTTCGCTTTCCGTATCAGTTAATGTTGCGTTCAGCTTGTTTGACGTCAGGGAGGTAATGGTAATATTGACAGGAGTGCCTCCAACTGGCGAGAGAGTCAGGGTCTTGGCATCTGAACTCAGACTCCAGGTACCGGTCTCCACTGATCCTCCCATTGTAGATGTATAGGTGTTATCCGATTTAAACTGGATTGTCCCGGTAAAGGTTTGCATGATGGCCAGATTTACAATGGTCGTAGCCTGAAGCGCCTGAGAAGCAGACATTCCCATCACATCTGTATAATATTGAGTCAGTGTTTTGGTACCAACCATTACTGTGTAAACCGGTGTCCCGGCTGTCCAGGTACCAATGAGGTTATCAGTTTGTTTTGAGTCTTTTTTACAGGATGAAGCTGAGAATCCAATAAATAGAATCAGAAAAAAAGCCAGGGTGTTTATACGATTAATTTTCATGTTAATGACATTTTAGATTATTACTTATTTAATTTAATTATGGTTAAACAATCAGTCGGGGCAATTAGTTCTGATAAGATAAGTTTGGGGAATGGGGGAATGGGGGAATAGTTGCATTTTGAATTTTTATCTCCCAGTGAAAATGGCACTGACAGAGATACCTAAAACTCTGTTTTTGGTTTGAGAACCTTCTGTATGTGAGGTTGATAGATTCGTAAGATCTCGCGAATACCTTACAGAAAGCAGCAATCCCTTTATATTTATCCCGACGCCGTAGTTCAGGCCGAAATCGAGCGGTCTAAGGTCGCGGAGCTCGCCCGATCCGTAACTCAGAAACCTGAAATTGCCATTGGGATCTATCCTGTAGCCGCCAACACCATATGCAAAATAAGCACCTCCGAGAACAGATATCCTTACCTTCTCCCATCCGGCGTTGAATACAATATTTATCGGTATTTCGAGGTAAGCAGGCGCTATGGAATAATCAGCAGTATCGATTCTATAGTTAGAACCTTTCGAGGTGAGCATAATTCCAGATATTTGTTTTCCTTAAGACATTCATAATGTCATAATTAATAAAGATTTTCTATCTGCAAATTTTTCAGATCAGAGTGTAAAACCTTTACTCAAATTTACGCAAACTAACAGCGTAAATCAATACTATTGTTGTGGTATTCTCAATGATCCAGCTAACAGTACAATATGAAAACATGCCCGTTAGTCATTCATGTGACTGACCGGGCGGAAGCGTATAAACAGGTGAGCATAAAAGAATAAAATCAGGGCTATTATGGTACAGTATTTGCTGCAGCCTGTTTACTAACCTTAATCGGGATATAGATTTTTATTCAGCTTGCATTTATCACAAATACCGGGTATTCCGGACTGCTGATAATAAAGCTGAATTCATCAGGACATATGAAGACTTAGATCCGGAATATAAAGATTCTAATTAATTATAATTTAGCATTATGAAAAACAAGCATATCTTCTTCCTTCTTGCAATCATTGTTTTTACCTCTTGTACCAAGGAAAACAATATCCCTTCAACAGGGCCATCGGCTCTGGCAGGTAAATGGAACTGGGTTTCCAGCAGCGGAGGCTTTGCGGGTCAGACATACACTCCAAAAACTGAGAAAAAAACCATAAGAATAGAATATGATACAAATTTTGTTTACCGGTACTATGTCAATGACACTCTGAAGTCAGAAACCCGGTATCAGCTGGTGAAGGGCCGTTCAATTTATTCCCAGGACAGCACACTGATTATTGTCAATAAACTATCTTCAATTCGTCAGAGCTATGCAATACAGCACAATGATACACTGATACTTCGCGATGAATGCTATGACTGTTTTGAGCATCTTTATACCCGGATAAAATAACAATTCGGGAGCATCCAGCCAGGAAAAATGTTTTATTACGACCCGGCAACCGGTTTATGCGGTTCGTCCGTATATTTCAACCATTCACCGATAATTAGTTTCAAATGCATCATTCGGGATATAATTTTGTCTTTGTAACTGAAAAATCTAAATACCTGACTTATGAAAAAAATTATTTTGTTATCAATTATCATTCTTTTCTCCGCTTCACTTTTGGCTCAGCAAGGTACCAGCCTTAAAATGAATCTTGAAAAAAACAAAGTGTACCGCTTTACATCATCCTCTGCACAAACTATTACACAGACAATTAATGGCAATCAGCAGACTGTGGATTCAAAGACGGAAAATACAGTATCTATAAAGATGATCGATGCCACCGCCGATTTTTTGATAACTGAGGTTCGAATAGATACCATGAAAAGCAAAACAAACTCAATGGGAAAGACATCAGTGATGAGCTCAGCCATTGAAGGAAATATAAAGTCGACGGAGGTGGCAGATGTCATGTCGTGCATCATGAACAGGCTCAGTAAAAATGCTCTGTACGTCAAAATTGACTATATGGGCAAGCCTCTTGAAGTTGTAAATGCCAAAATGCTCTCCGATGTTATTATGAAGGATACGAGTTCAATTGCCCTCACCGGACCAATGGCTGCTGCCATAAAGAAGCAGATTGCAGGTATGATCAGCAATGATGCTTTAAAAACGACTTTGATGCCGTTTACATATTACCTTCCCGGAAAAACCGTTGCAACAGGAGAAACCTGGAGCGTTACCAATAATACAACTTCAGGTGGAATGGCTCTGGAAATAATTACAAAATATCACCTCGATGCGGTGAATGGCGACAATGCAATGATTACTGCAGAATCGGAAATTAAGGCAGCTGCGAATGCTGATCCGATAATATCGGGACCGGCAAAAGTAACTTATGATGATCTGAAAGGTCTCAGCAAATCGAATATGATAATCGACATACGTACAGGTCTGCTGGTTGAAGATAAGGCTAAAACTCACATCGCAGGCAACCTTGGGATCTCTGCCCCCGGTTACAGCATGCAAATGCCTATGGATATAAATGGTGAATCAAAAGTTGTAGCAATTAAGTAAAAAGTCGAAAGTCAAAAGTTAAAAGTAAAAAGTTAAAAGTAAAAAGTAATCTGATCTGAAATTAAAATGAAAAAATATTTAGTTTTTCTGCTCCTGTTAGCGTCTTTAACAGCTCAGGGTCAGAATATCAAGGGAAAAGTGTACCAGCTTAAAGATAAAACTCCTGTTCAATTCGCATCAGTTGGTCTGTGCCAGCTTCCTGATTCATCAATGATAACTGGTGTAATAACCTTAACCGATGGAGGTTACTCCTTCGAAAGAGTAAAACCAGGTAATTATTTCCTGAAGGTGAGCTTCCTGGGTTATAAACCTAATGGCAAAGCTGTAACCGTCGAGACCGGAAAAGGTGATATCACTGTAGATACTATTTACCTCGCAGAAACAGCGACCACTTTAAATGAGGTCACTGTTGTAGGTGAGAGAATAAAAGGAAAGGAAATGGTTGACCGTACTGTCTATGCCATTCCGGGTGTTATCGCAAGAAGTTCCAGCAATGGATATGATATCCTGAAGAAAATACCACAGGTAAACGTTGATTTCCAGAACAACATAACTCTTAATGGCAGCAGCAACTTTATAATTCAGGTTGACGGCAGACAGCGCGACAGGGAGTATCTTGCAAAACTGCTTCCTTCGGATATTGAGAGCGTTGAAATAGTCAGTAATCCTTCGGGAAAATATGAAGGAAACATCGATGGGGTAATCAATATCATCCTGAAAAAAGAAGCCAGGTATGGACTCAACGGGAATGTGGCATTAAGTCTGAAGCCTATAAACAAACCTACAACTTCAGTCAACGGAAGCCTCGACTATGCAATGGGTAAGATTACATTCTATGTTACCGGTTTTGCTTTCATCCAGAAACTGAATATCAACTCAACAAACAGGATAAATTATCTGGCAATCGATTCCATGACCAACATGAACGGCAAGGGAAATATAACTGTTTCCCAGTCGACAATTAACACAGGTTTTGACTATTACATGAATGATAAGAATAACATGAGCTTCAATATCAGCTATAAGCCAACATACCAGAATGTTGGAATGTTTAGCCAGTCATTGCTTTATAAAGATTCCAATCCGCTGAGCACGATTTCATCGAATACTTACAACAAAACAAAAAGCGATGAGTCAACATTCTCATTGTTTTACAAGAAAATGTTCAATAAACCGATTCAGGAATTCACTGCTGAAGCCAACTATTACCATTTCAAATCTAACGACGGAAGTGATTTCTCAAATAACAGCTATCCGTATAACATCGACTCAGTGCTCAGCACATATACCAGGAGAGAAGATAACCTGAATGAAAGGAATTATTTCTCAACAAAACTAAACTATGTTCAGCCTCTTGGAATGTCAGCAAAACTTGAAGCCGGATATCAGCTTTATTTCCAGCAGATGAGCTATCTCTTCAAAATAAACTATGAAGAATCGAGTAATTTGTTTAAATACAATGAATTACGTAATTCAGTTTATGCAGGACTTACCTATAACCTGAAGAAATTCGGAGTTCAGGCCTTATTGAGAGTTGAGGACAGTCATATTAAGGCTGATTCGGTTACAAGCCCAAATTATGCATGCTTCCTGCCATCGGTCAATCTGCAGTATAAGTTTTCAGCTTCACATAACCTTAAGTTTACCTATAACCGCAGGATTAACCGTCCCAGTATCTACGACATGGACCCATACTATAAAGTTGGCCAGTATTATGATGTTTCACAGGGTAATCCCGATCTGAAACCCGATTACAGGGACCGTCTGCAGCTTACCTATACATGGAACTTTGGCAGCAACTACTTTTCACCATACGTTTACAGGGAATATTACAAAAACCGTATTGGCAAGGAGTTTCTTGTGGTCACCTCTCCTATCAGCGGCACGCTTACAACCTTTACCAAGCCTTATAACCTTCTTAACGGATATGAAACCGGCGGCGGTGTGAATGCGATGCTCTGGTACATTAATATAAATGCCAGGATTTATAAAGGCCTTATCAACCCTTACACGTCTCCTACGGTCAATATACCAGGAAGGGATTATTTCTCATACAGTTTAACCAGCTACGCTTTTGCCCAGCTCGACAAGAAAAAAACCGCTACAGCATTTGTCTTTATGAGTTATAATGGCGTGAATGTTAATTCACAGAGCAAAACTTACAGTATGCCGATTTATGGCATAGGCGCCTCAAAACAGCTGAAGGATCATAGCTTCGGAATTTTCTGGCTGCTGCCATTCTCCAAAAATATAGAGTTCAGCAGAACTGAAACTTCAACACCGGCATATAATTCGAAAAACACCGTTGGTTTTGATGTATCGGGATTCGTCCAGTTCACCTACTCCTACAAGTTTAATAAGGGTAAGAATGTGAAAAAAATCGATCATAAGATCGAAGTGGAAAGCGACAGCAAGAGCCAGGCAATCGGGAAATAACTGCATAGATGTCGTGTTGCCTGGCTTATGCCGCTTCTCCCTGATCAAATTGCTTCAGAATTAAGTCTTCCCGTATAATAAAGTTTGAAATTATACGGGAATGGTTTATTTTTGATTATCAAACTCCATGACAATGAAGGCAAAATGGTTCTTTCCAATTATGCTCTTAACAGCAGTCCTCCTTTCTGCATGTCAGAAGGACCAGTCGGGTACCGAAGTAATTCCTGTTAAAGGTAAGCTAAAGCAGGTTTTGCTTTATCAGAGAATCGACTCTGAGACACCTATCGGTATTGTTGAAGAGTATGAGTACAATGAGAATGGTACGATAGCGAAAACTTCGTCACCGCTGTACGACAATGGAATCATTGCCGGTACAATTTCTTATAACCTTTATGAATACAATTCCTTCGGCCAGCTCGCACGAATAAGGAATTATAATGCTAACCAGAACTCACCATCAGGCTTTATAAACCTTAGCAATACACTGTTTACTTACTTTGCTGACGGAAAGACAGCAACCAAGACTATTGAGGATCAGTCTGGTACAGCCTATGAGTTTTACTTATATGAATATAAGGACACCCAGCTTGCAAAGATCAGCAAGTATGATAACGGGAAACTGGAGAGCTACACAGTAAATGAATATGACGGATCAGGCAGACTGTCTAAAGAAATATTTTATATATCTGACGGTCAATGTATTTCATATACTATTAATACCTACTCTGGCAATCTCCTGATAAGGTCTGATCTCTATTCATTTCAGACAAATTCCATGTATCGCACAATCAACCGCAAATATGACCACAACGGGAATCTTTTAATTCTGGAATCAAAAGAACTATTTGCATACAGTGATATGATGAGCTTCGTTTACAGGTATAAATACTATGATTAGAAATAGAAGACTCAACCTTTGCACAGATGTGTGATTTTCTAAGGTTGTTGAGGCTGAGGTTGTGATTACCAATAATTAAATATATAATACAAAAACAGATCAGACTATGGTAGCTACTCTTATCTGCATTTTCGGACTGGCGCTTATTATATCTGAGATAGTATTCAGAATTTATCTTAAAGGAAGAACCAGGCTTATAGAACCTGAAGATGAAAACAGGGTCCTCTATTTCTTTATTGCCGGTAACATTGGAATGTGGATGTTCTTATTAGCGGCAGGTTATTATATGATCGAATACCTGAGCTTAGATATTAAATGGTTCATACTTGTAGGACTAATTCCTGGTCTGATTTCAGCTTTCAGAAATTTTACATTCTGGGCTGTTTCTGATAGTAAATACAGAAGAAAACCTGCACTGGGTGAGCCGGTGGGCGGCATGGCAGTCGGTTGCTTTGCGGTTGTTTTAATGCCATTATTTGGACTTGCAACCGGATATGTCATCTACAAATTACTGCTCTAGAAAATTCTGATAATAATTCTACAAACCGGTTAATATTGCTATTCAGGGTCATTCCCTGAATTTCTCGTCAATCCCGTCATTAAACCATTTGTCTATCATCTATTTTCTGAAGCACCATCATTTGATTTTGGCTCTAAAACAGATGCTGCTGCCCAGAATATTTCTTAACTTCATTTCCGAAATAAAGAGTATCATGGAATCAATAATTATTGCCAACATCAATGATCCGGAGATGCTGGAAAAGCTCTATCGTGAAAACAGGATATCGTTTGAATCGGGATTTGAAAAAGTCTATTCCGATATTCTTTGTAAAACATCTGCTTTGATTATATTTGCGCAGTTTTTACAGACAGAAATTGGACAAGTGGCTTAAGAAAATAACAGGTTATCTCCTATTTACTCTTTTTTTGGGGTATTACGGATGTATAACCCTGTTTACCCACGTTCATCATATTGAAAATGGGGTTGTTATTGTTCACTCCCATCCTTTCAGATCGGGAACAGAGAAAAACCCGGTTAATCATCAGCATACTTCTGAGGGTTATATCCTTATCCACTATTTAAACACTTTCTTAAAAACTATCCTGATAGCCACGCTTTTGTGGGCTTCTATTAAAAGATGCTTCATAGCACTGAAAATTTCAGATGCTGAATTAAGCATTTCATTACAATCCCTCATCTTCCCGCATGGATTGCGGGCACCTCCTGCATATACACTTTTGTAACAGAGAACCTGAGTTCATCTGATTAGTTAAGCCGTTTCCTGGATAATGATTCCAGGACAAGCGGATTATTGTGTATAATAAATTCCTTGAAATGAGAAAATTAATCCTGATTTGCGTCACTGGATCAGTGCTTGCTTCATGCAGCCATAACAGTACCATCAAAGAAACAACCGACTTTAAAAATACTGAAGATACAATAACGGTATCCGCTAATTCTATAATTCTGAATAAACTTGAGAAACAAAAAATTTCTGCCAGCCAATATAAGTTTGAACTGATTACTTCAGGAACAGTAAAAGCCATCCCTAATAATTACGCACTTATCGCAGCGCCATTTGCCGGCAGGATAACAAGGAGTTTCGTCAAGCTGGGTCAGGAAGTGAATGCAGGTTCTCCTGTGTTCGAGATCAGTTCCCCGACTTATTATGAAACAGGGAAAGCATACTACCAGACAAAAGAAGAGATGTATCTGGCACATAAAAACCTTTTGCGGCAGAATGACCTGCTGAAGAAAGGAGTTGGGATCCAGAAAGACCTTGAAGAAGCAGAAGTTAACTATGCCCTTAAAAAGAAAGATTTCGAAAACGCTTATGCAAGCCTTAAGGTTTTTCAGGTAGATACCACCGATCTGGTACTGGGACAACCACTTATTGTCAGGTCTCCTATAAAAGGATCAATTGTTGAAAACAAAATAGTAATAGGTCAATATATCAAGGAAGATTCTGATCCTGTGGCTACAGTGACTGAGCTCAGCAACATATGGGTAGCCGGACAGGTTAAGGAAAAAGACATCAGGTATATAACCGATACTGCCGGGGTTGGAATAAAGCTGATAGCTTTTCCCGAAAAAATCATCAAGGGCCGTATTTACCATATTAATTCTATAATAGATGAAGATACGAGGTCTGTTCAGGTTTTGATTGAATGCAGGAACACTGACAGGATAATGAAACCTGGCATGTATGTTACCGTTCAGTTTAACCATATTGTTAAGGATGCCATTGTAATTCCTTCAAGAGCAATTTATCAGATGGATGATGCCGGATACGTATTCCTTGATCTTGGAAAAAACAGATTTCTGAAAAGAAAAATTGAAATTCTAACTCAGGATAATGACAAGGCACTTATTAAATCGGGACTCGAACCTGGTGAAGAAATAATTATTAACGGAGGATTGTATTTGCTGGGAGAAAACTAAGAACATGAAAAAATTAATCAGTATTTCGATTCTTCATCGCTGGATAGTGGCTGCGCTATTCATCCTCATAGGAATATTCGGTTACTACTCATGGGACCAACTGGCAATTGATGCCTATCCCGACATAGCGGATGTCACTGTTCAGGTTATCACCCAGGTACCAGGACTGGCGGCTGAAGAAATAGAACAACAGATTACAATTCCTGTTGAAAGGGAACTTAATGGTCTGCCCGGAATGGTGAGTATGAGAAGTAAGAACACATTTGGTTTGTCATCGATAATACTTGTATTTGAGGATGGCGTTGATGATTACTGGGCCCGGCAGCGAGTACAGGAGAGACTTAATGATGTGCAGCTTCCTTTTGGAGCAGCTCCCGGGTTAAATCCTCTTACATCTCCTATTGGAGAGATATACCGTTATATTATAGAGAGCAAAAACCATGATCTCAGGGAACTGACTGATCTGAACAAATGGGTTATCATTCCTAGGTTGAAGCAGGTCACAGGTGTTGCAGATGTTTCAAATTTTGGCGGCATTACCACGCAGTTCCAGATAGAACTTAATCCCAAAAAGCTTGAACAATATAATCTGTCCTTATCTGACATCACTGATAAAATAGAGAAGAACAATTCGAATGCGGGGGGCAGCATGTTCAACCGGGGAGATCTCAGTTATGTGATCAGGGGTATCGGACTTGTAAAAGACCTGGGGGACCTTGGCAAAGTTGTAGTAAAAACAGTATCAGGTGTTCCTGTTTACCTCGATGATCTTGGAGTACTGAAGTACGGAACACTTGAGCGGAAAGGCGTTTTAGGATTTACAGACAAAAAACGCAATTATTCTGAATCTGTTGAAGGCATAGTCCAGCTTCTGAGAGGACAGAACCCTTCAAAGGTATTAAATGGAATACATACAGCTGTTGATGAGCTTAACTCGGAAACACTGCCACAGGGTGTCGTTATTCATCCGTTTCTTGACAGGACCGACCTGGTTAATACAACGCTTCATACAGTGTCTCATACACTGCTTTACGGAATGTTCCTTGTTCTTCTTATCCTTATAATTTTTCTTGGAAGCTGGCGTGGAGCTCTGATAGTGGCAACTACAATACCTTTATCCCTGTTGATTGCCTTTATACTCATGCACCTCACTAAAGTTCCCGCTAATCTTTTATCGTTGGGAGCCATCGATTTTGGAATCATAATAGAAGGTTCGATAATCACGATGGAAACTATTCTTAAAAAACGGGAAGACCATCCGGATATCAGACTTGAATCGTCATCTGTTATTGAGCGGGTAAACGAAGTAGCCCGGCCGGTCTTATTCTCCACCGTTATAATAATCACTGCTTACCTGCCTCTTTTTGCTTTCGAGAGAATAGAGAAAAAACTTTTCACTCCGATGGCATTCACTCTTGGTTTTGCCCTGATAGGTGCTTTAATGGTTGCACTGTTTCTTACACCCGGAATGACATATGCCGTATATAAGAAACCACAGAAGCCCTATAAAAACAAGTGGCTTGAAAAACTCACTGAGATTTATTTAAGACATACCAGGAAAATACTTTCGAAACCGAAAAAAATATTTCTGCCTGTATTAATAATAGTTTCCATAACTGCGATCCTTTGCATAACAGTCGGAAAGGATTTCCTCCCAAACCTCGATGAAGGGTCATTATGGCTTCAGATTCAGCTGCCACCGGGAATATCTCTTGAAAAGGCAAAAGCCATGAGCGACACTCTGAGAAGACATATAATAAAGTACGACGAAATAACCTATGTAATGATGCAAACCGGAAGGGATGATGCCGGAACTGATCCTTTCTCAAAATCACATATAGAGTGTTCTGTAGGATTAAAACCTTACAAAGAGTGGGATAAAGGCAAGACCAAGACCTCGCTTATTTCCGAATTATCAGCAGAATTCAAAAAAATGCCAGGCTATACAATAGGTTTTTCGCAGCCAATTATCGATATGGTGATGGACCAGATAGCAGGGGCTCACAGTGATCTGGCAATTAAAATCTTCGGCAACGACTTAAAGGAATCAAGAAGAATTGCCGAAGAAGTATTAAAAACAATAAGCAAAATCAAGGGAGCTGAGGATCTTATTATTGATCAGGAGCCTCCTCTGCCACAACTGGTAATAAAAGCCGACCGCGATAAAATTGCCATGTATGGTCTCAATGTATCGGATGTAGCTGAACTTATTGAGGTCGCAGTAGGAGGAAAAGCTATTTCTCAGGTATTTATTGAGAATAAAGTATATGATGTAATCTGCCGTTATGATGAGGAAAGCAGAAATACTCCGGAAAAAATAGGAAATCTCATGCTTACCTCTTCAACCGGTGCTAAAATACCTCTGTCGCAGGTAACCGATATTAAATTGACAACGGGTGCAAGTACAATAACACGTGAAATGAATAAAAGGCACCTCACAGTCAGAGTTAATCTCAGGGGCGTTGATCTTACTGCTTTCCTGAAGGTTGCAAGGGAAAAGATCAATAAAGAGGTTCCATATAACCATGAAAAATACAATATCAGATGGGGTGGTCAGTTCGAGAATCAGAACAGGGCATATTCCAGACTGGCTTTTATTGTTCCTCTCGCTCTTGCGATAATGTTCCTCATTCTCTTCGGAACATTTGGAAAGCTACGGCAGGCTGTTATCCTCATGGGAATTATTCCTCTGGCCCTATTTGGCGGCATGCTCGCTCTTAATATCAGAGGCATGACTCTGAATGTATCTTCGGCAGTTGGTTTCATTGCGCTATTCGGAGTCTCAATTCAAAATGGAATTATAATATTTTCAAGAATAAACGGTCTGAGAAAACGCGGTACTGAACTTAGGGAGGCAGTAGCAAACGGTGCAAAACAATGTTTCCGCCCGGTAGTTATGACTGCAACAGTAGCGATAGTCGGGTTATTTCCCGCATCAATATCTACCAACATAGGCTCCGATGTTCAGAGACCACTTGCTACTGTAATTGTCTATGGACTGCTTTTTGCCACAATTATCACACTTTATGTTTTACCGGCGCTTTATTATATGATAGAAAATCGCTGGGGAAAGGAGGAACAAAGCAATGATTAATAAAAAACTAAATGTTCCGATCAGAAGAACAGCAATGATTCTGACAATTCTTTTGTCTTTACATCATAATGCATTTTCACAGATGGATTCATCATTTTTCTACCGGGTTTTAAGTTACCGGGAATATCTGAATAAGGTTCTCAGTAATAATCTTGAATATGCGTCTGAAAAATTCAAAATCAGCATCGCCGATGCCAGGATTGAAGCAGCCAGTATCTTCGAAAATCCTTCCATAGAAATTGACTACGCACAAAACAGGGAAGAGAATAATTACAAGAGCAATTCACTTACGGCAGAGATTTCCAAAACTTTTGAACTGGGTCGGAAACGAACGGCACGTATTATTGCAGCAAAGAGTGAAAGTACCCTGGTCAGAAATCTTCTTGACGACTATCTGAGAAATCTTCGTGCTGATGCTACACTTGATTATCTGACGGCGCTGAAGCAAAAATTTCTGTATGATGTAATGCTTAACTCGTATCAGATGATGAAGGAATTATCTGAAGCCGACAGTATAAGATTCAGTCTGGGCAGTATAAAAGCCATAGACGCTGCACAAAGCAAGATTGAAGCCGGAATTTTACTGAATAATCTTCTACAGATTGATGCGGACAGAAAAAATGCATTTCTGAACCTTTCCACCAGGGCGAGCCTCTCCCACTCTGAGACTATTATACTGCCAACCGGAAAATTCGAAAAAACAGAGAGACCGTTCGTACTGAATGAGCTGCTGACTGTTGCTTTGAGCAAAAGGGCCGATCTTCTGGCTGCAAAAAATAATATTACCATTCAGCAAAACCTGTTGACCCTTACAAAAAGTGAAAGAAAAGCGGATATTGATCTGAAAGCCGGAACAAGCCATACTTATCTGAATCATGGTCTGTCAACACCTTCTGAAACCCAGATATATGCCGGGGCAACCATTCCACTGAAATTTTCAAATCTCAACAAAGGAGATATAAAAGTTGCCCGCTTTCAGGTCGACCAGGTGGAATTAATGTATAAACAGTCTGAAATAAGGATTCAGAATGAAGTAGTCAAGGCATATTTCCAATATAAGTCTTTGTGCAAACAGGTTGAAAACTATAATCATGGACTGCTTGAAAAAGCCAAAGGAGTTCTCGACGGGAAAGTGTACAGCTACTCACGCGGTGAAACGTCTTTGCTTGAAGTTCTAAACGCCCAGAGGACCTATAATGACCTGCAGACATCATATTATGAAACATTGTACAATTGCAATGAAGCTCTTATTGAACTTGAAAGATCGGTCGGATTCTGCGATATTGACTTATGATTTACCACAATTCATAGGTAGGATTCTGATGCCTGCCGAAAATTGTAACATCTTTAGCAGTAAACATTTTACTTTCGGAAGAGGATTAGATCAACTGCTAAATATATAAAACTATGTACACTGATTGGCTTAATGACATCCTCATATGTCCTGAAACCCTTAAAGCACTTAAACATAGTGGAGATATTTATGAATCAGAGGTAAAAGCTTACCATGAGAAAAATGGTATTCTTTCCGTGGTTAACCCGGATCAGATTGATGGCACTGATGCTAGATACAATAAAATTTATAACATACCGGCAGCTATTTATGATCTGTATGAGAAGGCAATGGGCAAACTCCTTACTGGTGTTGATATGGAGAAAGGAAGGAAACAGATTGTTTCCCTGCTGGGACTGAAACCGGGGATGAAGATACTTGAGGTTTCACCAGGATCAGGGGTCTTTCAGAAGTACCTTAGAGGTCTCATTGGAGAAGCAGGAGAACTCGTAGCTCTTGATCTGTCGATGGGAATGTTACAGCAATGCCAGAAAAGAAATAAAATCCTTAAGGTCGAGTTAATTCACGGTAACGCCCTATATCTCCCGTTTGCCGATAGTAGTTTTGATGCTCTATTTCACTTTGGAGGAGTAAACCTGTTTAATGATCCTCAAAGAGCAATCAGTGAATTTATAAGGGTTGTCAGAAAAGATGGTATTGTAAGCTGGGGAGATGAAGGATTTTCAGATAACTACAAACAAGAACGGAGAAATAAATTAATGATGAAAATCAATCCTGGATTTACTAAACCACACCCTGTAATTCCCGATATTGTCTACAATGTGAAAGAGAACGAAGTATACGAAGGTCTTGCCTACCTGATTGTTGCAAGAAAAGGCTAAACAGTATAAGTATTGATTAAAATATAAATTGGTGAAAAACGTCTTATTTACTAATAAGAAACAAATAATGTAAAAATGGAATCGAAAGGCAGAACAAATGTTTGCAGTGTGGAACGTGCCGGAGCACTTGATTTAAGCATCAGAAAGCTGTTCCAGAACCCACGGAAAATATTAAAACCTTACCTGAAGGAGGGAATGACAGTTGCTGATATAGGTTGTGGACCGGGTTTCTTTACGACCGAAATGGCAAGAATAGTCGGACATAAAGGAAGTGTAACCGCTGTTGATCTGCAGGAAGGAATGCTGGCGATTGTGCGAACCAAAACAGAAAATACAAGCCTCCGGAATATTGTGGAATTTCACAACTGCGAAGCTGATAAGATTGGATTATCAAAAACGTACGATTTTATACTGGTCTTCTACATGCTTCATGAAGTCCCCGATCAGACAGCATTTCTGACTGAATTTATTTCATTTATAAAACCCGCAGGGAAAATCCTGATTGTTGAACCAAAATTTCATGTCACAAAAAATGATTTCGACAATTCACAAATTATAATGAAAAAAGCAGGTTTCACAGTTCTCGACAGACCTGAAATATTCTTCAGTCGGTCAGTAGTTCTGGGAAAATGAAGTCAGGGAATACGTGAGAGCAGTATTTGCGTGCTCATTTATTCTTTTTTAATTCAATAACGGTAATCTCAGGCATAATTCCTACTCTTCCCGGGTAGCCTATAAATCCCAAACCTCTGTTTACATATAAATACTGGTTCATTTCCTGATACAATCCTGCCCATTCCTTGTATACATACTGCACAGGGCTCCATTTAAAACCAGGGACTTCCACTCCAAACTGCATACCATGAGTATGTCCCGATAAGGTCAGATGAATATTGGGATACTTATTAAGAACTTCTTTCCTCCAATGTGATGGGTCGTGCGACAGCAAAATATTAACAGGACTGTAGCTGATATTTTTAATAGCTTTTTCGAGACTCCCGTAATTGGAAAATCCACGGGCGCTGCAATTCTGAACGCCAATTACCGTAATTTTTTCTCCATTCTGTTCAATATCACAGTGCTCATCCCATAGCAATTTCCATCCTAACTGGCTATGAATATTCTTTAGCTCCTGAATGTCATTCTCTTTCTCTGCCGGACTATTCCATTTATAGTAGTCGCCATAATCATGATTTCCGAAAATGGAAAATACCCCGAACTTAGCTTCTGTCTTCTTCAGAGTGTCAATATAATTTATTGCTTCCGTATGGTTATTGTTGACAAGGTCCCCTGTAAAAACTACAACATCAGGTTTCTGATCATTAATAAGATTCACAGCCCTGGCAAGTGGTTCAGTACTCAAAAAGCTGCCTGTGTGAATATCGGAAACCTGAACTATTCTGAAACCATCAAATGAAGATGGCAAACCGGGAAATGTCAGTATCACCTTTCTTATCTTGTACTTATAAGTGTTGAATACCATTCCATAGATCATACTGAAGAAAGGAATAGAGCCAATTATCAGCCCGGTTCTGATAATAAAATCAGATCGGCTTATGGTTTTTGTCCTTGTGTCAGCCAATACCGGTTCTGGCTTTTTAAACCTGGACAAAATTTTTATGAATAACCTGCGAAATAATCTTACAATATCATCAATAAGAACAAAAATGACCAGAATAATTTTTAAAGGAATCAGAATGATCAGAAGTGCGAGGCTATAAGTTCTGAATACAATATTCCAGCTATGCATGTCAGTAATTTGTGTAGCGGCAATAAGCGCATAACAGAAGCACGTAAGAGTCCAATAGATAATCTTTATAAAACGAATCGCTCTTTTTGAGAGGTGCCTCGATGCAAACCGAAACGCCTGGTAAGCATACAAATCAATCAGCAACAAACCAATTATTGAGATCACAATGCGGGCGTTGATATATAGCATGATAATTATATAGATTAAAAATTAAAAATGAGTTCGCCAGGCCAGAATTTAATCTCCTTCCAAAAATGAACTTTACTAAAAGACGGTCAGTGGCATCATTAAGGCTCCAGCCCAAACCAGAGTTAAACTCCCACATAGGTCCGAAATCAATATCAACTGAACCATAGATCTGATGCTGTTGCAGGCTGTATGGCGATATACTGTTTAATGGTCCGTAACCTCCGTATTATTCAAGTCCCGCAGCAACTTTAGAAGATACATCATAGCTTATCTTAAAGACTGATCCCAGATCCGGCTTTCTACTGGTATTCCTGTCAAGCCCTATGCTGAAAACAGCATTCATGGCAAGCAGAAGCTTATCCCATTTCTTATCAATAATCGGACGAAGCTCAAGCGACCAATTGTTATCCGAATAATTTCCTTTCACATAACCAACTTCAGATGAGAGGTTCAAACCAAGAGGGAATCCGGCATCTGCCGGAAGCGCTATCCTGGGCCTGATATGGGCTCCTACAATATCTGTACTCCCCTTTATTCCGATGTTTGTAAACAAATATGATCCGATTTCGAACCACTTGCTGAAGCCATGTGTGATTTCAACTGTTTCCCTGAAGTAATTCTGCGAAAAGAGATTGTCGGTCCTGATTCTTTTAAGAGTCGTATTGCTGTGAAGTTCAAATATCGTATTTGCCACAGGAACAAGTCCTGATTCATACACCTGAATTTCATAGTTCTCCTGGGCTGATGCGATCTGGCACAGGAACAGCAGAAAAATACAGGTTATAAGATAACACTGAGAGATTCCTTTCATAAAGAGTTTCCTGGTTTAATAATTCGAAGGTCCTCCTTCAGTTTGATAAAAAGCTTCTGGTATTCCGCAGGAACCTTATTAAGGTCGACAGGAATTCTGGCAGACCCTACGGTAAGTTCATAATAATTGCCGTCTTTTATTTTTGGTGCGTCAGGTTCAGCGCGGATTACTTTTAACAGGATACCAAGGTCAGAATCACTGATATTGATTTCTGTTTCAGCCATTCTGATTACCGGAATGAACCCCCCTGTCCGTATTAGTTTTATTTTCATAATTAACGCTATACTTTAGCCTCTGTCCATCCTTGTTTAACAGCTCTCACTTCAGGGCTGTTTATACCGAAGATCTTTTCTGCATTGACTACCGACAGATTTTTTACATCTGAAAATCCGGCTTTCTGGTTCAGATTTTTATCCGTCAGTACAGCATACCAAATCCGTCCTGCCTTCTCCCATGAATACCCTCCCATATTAAATGCCGCTACATAGAATGCGAAATTAGGAATTCCTGAGTTTATATGCACCCCTCCCCAATCGCCTGATGCGGTATCGGGAAGATTTTGATATTTGTCCATTGTTGCAGGCTGCGGATCAGTTCCCAGTTCTGGGTGGTTAACATAAGCCGTTCCCGGAGCTTTCAGGCTGCGGAGGGCATACTGAGGACCCTTCATCACTTTTTCACCTACGAGCCAGTTGGATCTTTTGACATCCTGCTTATTGAATCTCTGCTTAATCATTATTCCGAAAATATCTGAGAATGACTCATTCAAAGCTCCGGCCTGGTTTTCATAATCCAGATTTGCTTCATTTTCCATGACACCATGAGTAAGTTCATGACCAATTATGTCAATATCACCGGTGAAGCTACCGAAAACAACACCGTCGCCGTCGCCATATACCATTCTTCTGCCGTCCCAGTAGGCATTATCCATGCCTTTGTCATAATGGATATACTGTTTAATAATCATTCCGTAGTTGTCAATTGAGTTTCTGCCAAATAGCTGCCAGTAGAAATCCCATGACGCTTTTCCTCCTCTGATAACATTCTTCCCTGCCAAAGAAGTGATCTTCTGATTGTTCTTCGTATCCCATAAAAGTTCTGCAACTGCCAGGTCAGTTTTCTGTTTGCAGTCGTAGACTTCCATCTGCATTGTCTGTTTGCCGGTCTGTCTTGCTATAATACCCAGAATCTCCTTCTCATAGAGAGTTGCTTTCTGGAAATAGATCCTGTCGTTGCGGAAGCGATAGCTTCTGAAATTGGTTCTGGTTGCCATATCGGCAACTTTTTTATTGCCCGATTCCATCAATTTTCTGATAATGTATGGCGGAATGATGCAATGAATTGGGGTGAAATGGTTTTTGCACATGTTTATAAGGTTTTAAAGCTTAATCAAACACATCAACCGTAATTTTTTTAAGGGGTTCTGAATCTTCATGTTAATAAATCCTTTTCAGCAGACAACTATAAATTTAGGAAATTTCAAAACACAAAACAAAATGAGTTAACAGATAAGATGATAACAGTTGAACTCTTCTTAGTGAACATTGTTTTCTATTTAGAAACATTCTAAATAAGATAATTATGAAGTCAAAAGAGTTAATTACTAGTAATAACCCAGGCTATGAAAACACAGCGGATTCAAAGTAGAAAACTCAGGATCATGCTATATATATTCCAAGGTTGCTCCGAAAGGGGCAACCTTTTATTTTTTAATTAAATAATTCACAATATATTGGTTTCAGAATGGGGAAAAGATGTATATTAATCCCTTCCTGCGTGACAGAAATCTGTATCAGCAGATATCTTAACAGGTCGGGTAGGAGGCAAACCAACTGAAGCTATATGAACTCCAAGGAAAGATTTACAAATGCACTGGAAAGGAAGAAAACAGACAGGCTGCCTGTGACAACACATCACCTGATGCCATCCTTCCTGAAAAAGTATATGAATAATGTAACTGATCAGGATTTTTTCGATTTTTTTGGATTGGATCCGATACAATGGACTATTGCTCATACATTTGACCCGGAGAAAGGTGAATATTTTGATCCTACCCATACTGAAATTGGCTTCCTTGAAGCCCACAGGATCTGCACCGACAGCTGGAGATTCTCTACAGAGGAAATTCAGAATAATAATTACCCTACAAAGCGGTTGAATATTATTACTCCCGAAAAGACTTTATCGATGGTCCTTCAATCGGATGCGCATACAACCTGGCTGACTGAGCATGTGATCAAGGAAAAAACGGATATCGACATACTGGCAAAGTACATGCCCGCACCAAAGTGCGATGTTGAGACAATCAACAAAGCTGCAGATGAATATGGTGACCGTGGGCTTATCAGGGGTCATATCCCCTGTTTTGACGGCTTCGGACAACCCGGATGCTGGCAGGATGCTTCGTGCATGTTCGGAATCGAGAATCTGATAATGGAAACCTTCATGGATCCATCATGGGTGCACACTTTTCTGGGTCTGTTGCAGGAAAGAAAGAGGATCTTCATCGAATCATTAGCCGGCGCTAAATATGATATCCTTGAGCTTGGTGGCGGAGATGCCTCAACAACGGTTATATCTCCTGATATTTTCAACACATTTGTTGCGCCATATGATGCACCGCTTATCAAAGCCGCTCATGAGGCTGGACAAAGAATTTCCTATCATACCTGCGGAGGGATGATGCCGATTCTTGAAGATATAGCTTCCATGAAGCCTGATGCAATGGAGACATTCTCGCCTCCTGCAATGGGTGGAGATACTGTCCTTGAAGAAGCAAAAAAACGCATTGGCGACAAGGTATGTATGATCGGAGGGTTTGATCAGTTCCACTTCTTTACGGGTTGCACGGAAGAACAAACCAGAAAAGAAGTCAGGCGTTGTTTTAATGAAGCCGGCGGAAACGGCAGTTTCATTCTGTCTCCATCTGACCATTTTTTCGAAGCTGATCTAAATCTTATAAGGGCATTCGCAGAGGAAGCAAGGGAATGTACTTACTGACAATCCATTGCAGTTTAAGCTGGAGCTTTATATTGTGGACAGAGTTATCTCCCTTTATGCTGCCATCCGATGTCAGAATCTCACAACTAAGCACATAGCATATAAATTATTTTTAATGTCTGTTCCGGTTGTGTCTTCAAGTATATTACTCAGACTTCTGTTGTACTTTATGTCAAGAAAAAATGAATTAAAATTCACACCGATGGAGCAAAAGATGCCAAAGTCAGTCTTCCTGAGGCCCTCAAGTTCGTGACTCTGAAAATCACTCTCCAGCACCTTTGAGGTAACACCACTATTATTGAAACCTCTTTCCACCAGACTTGTTTTCATATCCATTTTTGAAAATAATTTCATAGCTGGCGATACTCCAAGATTAAGATAAAACCAAGTCGGTCTTTCCTTACTGGTTGATCGTGTTGAGAATTGGACTGAAAGCGGAAAATCAATATAACCTACCCTGAAAACAGTAGACTGTTCGAGAACTTCTGATTGCATGTTCATATTGGTGGAGAGGTAAACCTCTCCGCTGAAGCTTTCGCCTTTTGGTGCATACTCGGCCCCTCCCTTCACTGCCAGCCATGGTTTAATATTGAGCTGAAAAAATCCTCCTGCATTTAATAGAAAAGTACGCGGAGATTCAGATATTGGAAAATCCTTTCCTGCTAATTCTGTTAAAATTATTGTCATTTCATCAGAGAGGGCACTGACACCAGACATGGAGGTTATACTTGTTCCGGCATATAACCCGAACTCAATGGTTTTCTGAGCAGAAAGGTTATTTGAGAGAGTCAGGAAAGTCACAGCCAATATTATTACTGTCTTCCTCATTTTATATTATCATTTATAAAATAACATACGTTCATTCTCACTACTAAAAAGTAGCATGCAAACCTAAACCCACGATGCCTCTGCTGTAGTACAATGGTGAAATTTCAACTTTGTATGTTGTGGTATTACCTTTTATATAGAAGTTCTTATATTTTGGACAAAAAACTCCTATTAATCCTCCGATTGCAGCTCCACCGGCAGTAAAACCAGCAACGAATGGAAACCATTTGATTCCTGATGTATCACCATATTCATCGACTGAATATTTCTCAGCTGAAAGTACACCATACAAAGAAGATAACAACATTAATGCGCCACCGTATAATGCAAATTCTCCAGCTTTTGTCCCTGTTTTCATTTTTACATAGTTTATACCTGACCTGGTTGGATTTAAAGTCTGGGACAAACCTGTTTTGCCATCAGTATAATTAAAAGTTGTATCATTAACCAGGGTTATTTGTGTTGCAGAAACAGGAACCAAGGATTTTTTAATGTAAATATTCCCTTTTGGATATGTTTTACTTGACTCCAGATAGAGCTTACTTTTTTGAGAAATGGCGGCAGACTAATCAGGCAACCAACCAGGATCAAGATAATTTTACATGTGCTTTTCATAATAAAAAGTATTATAGCTTCAGATTTCAAATTCTAATTTTTACTAAAAACTGATTTAAGTTCAATCAATTCTGACTTATCAAGGTATGACTTTACCATAGTCCGGAATGAATCAGTCAGATCAATCTCCAATAATTTAACTGTCCTTTCAACATTTGAGCTTACAGCGATACAATCTCCGTACTGATTATATAGATTTAACGCATAAGTTAAATATGTGTCAGTTGGCAGAATTAAGCCTGTTCTAACTCCGGTAAAGACAAATTGAGCAACTGCAATGTGTTTTACTTTTAATTCCTCACACAGCGTTTTTATTTTTTCCTTCAATTCAGCAGGAGCAACAGGAATGAGTCTCCCCCCATTCAAAGCGCCGCCTTTTGTCTCTGCAATTGCAAAATTGAAATCGCCGGATGAGATAAGCACTTCGGGAAATTTTTCGTCTTCTTTTGTGAGTGCATCTGCTATATTGTATTTCCTGCTCAACTCATTATAATTCGATAAAGCGTGCAATTCATTTCCATATAATACTTCACAACCCAGCTGTGATTTCAGATTCATGGCCACTGCACGATGCAGAGAATCAACATTATTTGACATAATAACATTAATCTCATCTGCCCTGTTCCTGAATTGGGAACGCGCTATTCCGGCAGGGCCGCTGATCCCGGTTGGTTGCTGAAAATTCACTAAAGTCGCAATAAGTGCAACCTTATCAACGATTCCTGTGCTCAATGAAGGCCTCTTTACAGCACACTGAGGGAGGATAGCTAAGATTATAATTAGCAGGATAACCTTGCTTGTAGTTTTAAAATGTTGACCTCTACCAAATAAGGTATAAGGAAATGAATGTTTAAAATTAGGTCTCATAGTTTAGATATTAATATTGATAAATTTCAGAATATTGTCAAAACCTGCAAACCAGTCCAACTCCATTCAGGGTAACACCCAAATTTATTTTTATTGGATAATTGCATCCTGTCGAATGTTTTGAATTATAGACGGTTACTGACTTTTTAAGAAGGCTGTTTCCATACACCAGAAACGGCACACCCACGAGCACGCAACCTGCTCCAATTAAGAGAGGTGTAAGATGCTTTCGCATTTCTGCATCATCAATTAAACCCGGAAGTGGACCCTTTTTCTCAGAAGGAGGATTAAGTGCTGCATAAATACACAGACCGGTTCCTACGGCAGCAAATACAAGCCCAATTGTAGTATTATCAGTTGATTTTTTCAAAATAACTGAACTTTCCGTTTCACTTTTTAAGAGCGCCTTAATATCCTTCCCATTTAATTGTTTGTCATCTACGTAGTAATGCTTCTTACTTAAAATGATTTGGCCATTTGTTTGCGGAAATGCGGACACAGCTCCGATCAGACAAAATAACGAGACTAATATCAGATTTCTCATTTTGTATATTTTATGAATGTCAGGTTAAGAAGCAATCAGCATTTATGAATTCAATTCAATAGCTGACTGATTGTTTCTCTAATTTATCGTTTCCCGAAGTCATAAATTAGATAATCCAATGTAGAGGCATTTTGGTCTGATAAAATACCATGCTCATACAATGAACCTTACAATTGTGATTTTCCATCACAGGAACATTTATACCAGGAAGAGTTGGAAATAATTCTGGATCTGAGATATAATACTCTTCAGAAGTCTGTTATGCGGTCAGTCTGCAAATCTGTTTAAACTCCGAATTATCTTAAATGTCTGAATATCTTAAGGAAGTTGTGTTTCCGCGAGTCGCTTAACGCACACGTGATCCCTTCGGAAAGCATTATCTCACCATTGTTTGTATAACCAATAACGTGATCAGTATTTATAATATACGATTTATGAATACGTAAGAAATTTGAAGATGGCAATAGTTCTTCATAGAATTTCAGATGGTATGAAGAGGATGTTTTTAATCGTCCTGAAAGGAAAAAATTGGTGCAATACCCATCCGCTTCACATAGGATTATATCTGAAGGGTTAATAGCACTAAAACCTTTTAGATTTGGTATGATAATTTTCCTCAACTGTCCGGCTGGAGCTTCGAGGTTTTCTAGTAAAGCTGTAAGATTCTGATAAGACTTATTCCTCAAATTCTGCTGTACTTTATTAACTGCTTCGATCAACTCGCTGATCTTAACCGGTTTTAACAGAAAATCCGTTGCTGAAACTCTGAAGGCATTTAGTGCATAATTGGAAAATGCGGTAACAAATACAACATTGAAATTTATTACATTAAACATTCGTAATAGATCAAACCCGCTTCCCCTCGGCATCTCAATATCGAGAAACAATAAATCAGGATTGTGATCGAGAATTGACTTGTACGCCGATTTTATTGATTTACAAATCGCAACTATTTTAAGTTCAGGGCAATATCCCTCAATGTAATTCGCTAACGCTTCACATGAGGGATTTTCATCATCAACAATTATTGTCTTGATTTGCCGGCTCTGAATATCCATTCCTGTAATTTTAAATTAAGTAATTAATATTGCTAAAATCCATCAGGATTCGTAATCTTTTTAACTGGTAAGTCTATAGTAACCCTTGTTCCTGAATCTTCCTTATGTGAGTATAGATCCTCAATAAAAACTTTGTAATTACTTTTGGATAAGTTATTTATTATTCTGATCCTTTCAAGTATAATGGCTATTCCTCTGGATTTGTGTCCAGGATCTTTTCTGAACTGATTTGCCAGTTTCCTGCCTATGCCGTCATCTTCAATTATACATTGGATTTTTACATCACTGATCAATATAAATTTTATCAGAATAAACCCCCTGCGATGTTCGAGTCCTCTTACCCCATGCCAAATAGCATTTTCAATAAATGGCTGCACCAATCCGGGGAAGACTGAGTATTCACCATCTTTCATAATATTATCAGAATCTATTTTAAAGTCGAACTTATCACCGAAGCGAAGATATTCCAGCATTAAATAATCATTTATGGATTCAAGTTCACTTTTAAAAGGTATATATTCAGCTGAAAGATTGTTAAGAATGGATCTTATAAGCCTCGAGAAATCAGCTATATAATGATTTGCAGAGACCTTGTCTTCCTTTGAAATAAAATAATTTATTGAGTTTAAAGAATTAAAAATGAAGTGCGGGTTCATTTGTCCTCTGAGGCTCTCCATCCTGAGCTGGTCCTGAATTTGTCTGGCTTTCAGTTTCAGATGGTTTATATAATAGATAAAAAAGTAAATTAAACATGATAAACTGATTATAATTATTGTTATTCTTGCCCATAGCGTTTCAATAAGCCTGTCTGGGATTCTTATAATAACTGATATATTATTTTTCCATTCACCAATTTCATTAGTTGACTCAATTTCTAGCCGGTAATCCTTGTGCGTGACATTCGCATAATTAATTCTCCGGTTCCTGTAATCAGTCTCAATCCACTTATCATTCTCTCCTAATAAGCGATACCTGTATTTTATCTTCTCGGAGTTTTGGAAATCGATGCCGGCAAATGTGATCTGAAAATTATTATCTCCTTTTTCAAGAACCAGAGTATCAAGGTCATAGACTGCCTTTTTAAAGTGCCTGGTTACCCCCGATACACTAAAATCAGTTAAAAGTATAGGAGGGGGTGTGGAATGAATCATATAAGAATTAATACTGTCAGGGTAAAAGCCAACCAACCCTCCTACTCCACCAAAAAACATTTCACCATCGTCAGCCTTAAAATAGGAATCAGAATTAAACTCATTGATAAGCAGACCTTCTGATTTGCCAAAGTTCCTGAAGAGTTTTAATTTAGGATTGAATCTTGAAATGCCGTTATTTGTAGAAATCCAGAGGTTTCCTCCGTTATCCTTCAAGATACTGTATATAACATTGTTGGAAAGCCCTTCAGCTGTAGTGAAAAGCTCCATTTTTCCTGTTTCAGGATATAGATGACCCAGGCCTCCTCCCATAAGTGCAATCCAAATGTCATTGCTGTCTCCCACGCAAATATGTTCAACAATATTATAATCATCACCAAAGCGGTATTGTGCTGTCTTTTGAAGTTATTTATCCAGATAAATAATAGTATTACTCTGGGTGCCCAACCAAAAACCTTCTTTCCCATCTTTGACCAAAGTAAAGGCGGTTCCTTCGACAACAGGTTTATTGTAAAATAAAAGTGTGCCTGATGACGGAATAAATCCATAGATACCTCTTGAACTGTTAAGGATCAATCTGTCTTTGTTTATTAATATATTATGGACATACCAGGCTCTAAGAGTATCGTTATTCCCTAAAGGAAATCTTACCATTGCTTCTTTACGCACCATATTCAGGTAAATGATCTTACCTGTTGTGGTACAGATCCAGATGCCCGAAGAATCCTGAACCATCGATATTGCAGAAAGCTTTTCACTTGTTTTCAGAATCTTTGAAATATCAATTTTATCAAAGGTTCCATCGCTTTTATAACAAAAAAGGTAATTA